>P_1C_Liq_1_UnCtyDRAFT_1000021_pt1 | contig 30258 bp, 25 predicted proteins | sample Pon1CUnioCityCA_2_FD_10230 | JGI IMG/M metagenome (IMG submission 10230) | reverse complement strand
ATCAACGGCAGGCTTAGCCAAACAAATTCAAAAACTGGGGGATGACGAAGTGAAATTTAACCTCGCCTTATCGCTACACGCGGCAAACGATGTTAAGCGGGATAAAATCATGAGCATTAACGAGACGAATAACCTTGCAGTACTAGCAGATGCGTTGCGCCATTTTTACCGAAAAACGGGAACGCGCGTCACTTATGAATATATCGTTTTTAGGGATTTCAACGACGAACTGGAGGACGCACACGAATTAGCTGCCTTTTGTAAAATTATCCCGTGTAAAGTTAACATCATCGAATATAACCCGATTGATGACGGCGAATTTCAACAAGCGGATACAGCTAAAGTAGATCGCTTTGCCGCTTATCTGGAAGAGCGCAATATTATTGTGAATATTCGCCGCAGTAGAGGAAAAGATATTGATGCGGCCTGTGGTCAACTAGCCAATAAAAATGAAGTGGTTGACGAAAGAGTGATGAAGTAGAATGTTCATCAACTTTTAATTTATGTAATTCAGAAGATGCCAGGTATCACTTCATTGAATACAAAAAAGGCCGTCGAAAGACGACCTTTTATTTACCAATACATCAATAACCGACTGAAAAGCAGCAGTGTATTTATTATTCAACAACCACTTTTTTAGTGACAGTACCCCGATCCGTGGTGATCATCACAAAATAAACGCCGCTGGCTAATCCTTCATAACCCAACGTCGTCATATCAGATGTTGTTTTTATTTCTTTTAACGCCTTACCAGCCACATTTAATAGCGCCAGCTTCTTCTCGCCTGAGAAAGGAAGTCTCACTTTAAAAAGGCCCATATTGGGGTTTGGATAAACCACAATGTTAGCCGCTTCGAGCTCTTCGACATCTGCTGTGTTTTCTGCACAGAAATTAAACGTTATCGAATTCCCAAAATCAGAGTCAGCTTCTGTTAGTTCATCAAGGAGCGCTCCATTTGTCTCGCGGGTCAGTTGCATGCTTCCGTCATAATCACATTGATTTATAGTAGATCCGTTCATACCGTCACCGTAGGAATCCTCAATGACAAGTTTATAGCAGCCCTCTAATAAACAAAATGATTCAAAAATGTGAAGCGTATCATTTCCCGGGCTCTCATAACCATCGCCTTCGTACCAAATATCACCGTTGTCATCTTCTACGTACCATGAAGTTTCTTGAGCATAACAATCCATGGTTAAATCCATGTTGATACGCTCACCTTCAATAATAGCGACGTAACTAGAAGAGAGCTCATTATTTGTTGGATCCTCATCGGTCTGACCGTTCGGGTCCACCAGCTCTACTGTAATGGAGTTATTGTTATTCTGAGAACCGAAATAAGGTAATGCAACTACTTCAGTTTGCATAGACGTTAAATTTCCTGTCCAGTTCATCGTCTGCTGGTTTCCGTTATAGGAATAAACAATGTCCATGGAAGTAATAGTTTCCAGTCCGTTATTGCGTATAGTCAGGTATGGCCAAGAGGCATCTCCACAAATAATTCCATCAACTCCTGCCAAATCAATCGCTGCCACGTCGTAGTCAAGGGGATTGAAGTACGGGTCGTAACCATCAATAAATTCAGCTCCTGTTCCATTCGGATCTAACCAGTGCTCGAGTTGTTCACTATTTGAAGAACCATTCGGATTCCAAGAATTGTGAACGCGACCATACCAATCTTTTCCTGTCAAATTACCGCACGAAGCCTGACCTCCCCAAAGCTGACCAATAATACGCTGATCCTGGTCAAATAGCGGTGAACCAGACGATCCTCCTTCTGTAGTTGTGTTGCGATCCCAAACCACCTCCCAGGAGGATTCTGGCTCAGAAGAGCCCATCTCTTGAACGGCAGATGAGGCATCATCGTCAAATGATATTTTTTTGATATCACCAGAAGGGTGGTGAATACTCACTGTAGATGTCGGAGGAGTATCTGAATTGTTCCAGCCTGAAAAGTAGGGATTGTACAATTGTGGAACAGTTCCATTCGATAACCCACCTGTAATTTCAACTAACATCATATCAGAAGGTGTTCGTCTGGCCCGCAATGTAGAACCAGACAACGATTCAAATGAGGGCGAACTACCTGGATTTGGACAATCCTCAGACTGCCATTTGAATCGAAACACCCAAGTAGATGGATCGGAATAACAGTGGTTGGCTGTTAACACATACGGCGTTCCATCGTTAAGTGTATTATTAATCAGTGCGCCAGTACAAAAGCTATTACCGCCAGAAACGAGCATGACCACACTATTGCGCTGATTTTGCCAGGTTGAACCATCCGGACAGTTCACGTTCATATTACAAGCACCTGAAGATCCAAATGCTTTTTGTCTATATTCCCCTGCGCTTCTGTAACCATGTGTCACTCGGGATATTTCAAGTGATCCAATGTGATCCGTATTATGTGCAGGAACAAAATACTCCACAATCACTTTTTCTCCGGGAACCAATTCAGTCCCCAGGCTTCCTTCAAATAAATGATGTTGCGTAAATTTACCGAGAATGAAGGATTTATCTTCATTGTATACAAACAACTCATTGCCCTGAGGTATCGAAGTGTTTCTAAACGATAAATTAATTGTCTTAGCGTCTTCACATGATAATGCTAACAACCATATTCGATCACCTTGAGAATTCGTGAACCACGTTCCCGCGTTATTGAGGTCGAGCGAAGTTTTGTTGTTGTATCCAAAACGCCACGGCCCTGTTTTTAAACTATCATTGACCCGATCTTCCGCTCGCAACTTTTCAATATCTGGTTGTTCGAAAAAATGGTGATCTATTTGTTTATAAGCCTTGTGCACATAATGTATTCCCCTGGGGCTTCCACCATCACCTTGTTGTCCAAATAATAAGACAGAGGACATGACAAAGAACAAAAGTGATAAGTAATTAATACTTTTCATCATTTTTTTAAGTTTAGCTATTTCGTTTTATACTACATCCTTTAGGTGCAGTTACGTCAGGGGTGATTGTAGCTCCAGTGGCATAATTATTAAGCATGTTTTTTAAATAATGTTCAGCATTCGACGCTTCAACATTCGGTTTATAAGTATTGTCTATTGCTCCTTTGTATAAAAGTTTTGATGCATTGTCAAATACGTAAACATGAGGTGTGGTTTTAGCGCCAAAAGCATCCGCTAATACATGGTTTTCATCATATAAATAAGGCATCGTGTAGGATTGCTTGCTGGCACGATTAGTCATGTCCTTAAAAGCGTCTCCTTTTTCGCGTTTTGCCTCGTTACTATTAACTAATACAAAACCCATTTGATGCTTTTCAGCAAGTGCTGCCAACTCATTGTATTGGCGTTCCCAACCTTTGAAATCATCATTTCCAATAACAAAGGGGCAGGTATTGCATGAAAAAACAACAACAAGACCACGCGAAGCCATTGCCTCATCTAGTGAAAGCTGCGACTCACCCACACTTGTATTTTTCATGTTCAAGTTGCTTTTTGGAATCTCATCACCAACTTTCAAGTCACTTTGAAGCGCATTCGCTAACAATATCAGCGATAAAGACGCTAAACCTATCATCAATTTCATTTTTCCCATCGTCGTACAATTTGGTTTAAATATATGACATTATTCATGTCCTCTCAATTAATAGACGCTTAAATTAGTAGAGTAGTTGGTAATGCTAAGTCATTTTTTTTGACACTTGATCGCTCTGTTCAGAAGACGACAGACGACCATTTAAGATGAATTCAAAAGAAACTGGAACGTTTTAAATTATTTAAAAATAATTATAACCACCTCATAACGTTTACCTTAACATATCCAAAACGATTGTTTTAGGACGAGTAGCCATTTTGAATTGTCAGATTATATTAACTTGGTAGTTTAAAAGATCGTATCATGAAGAAGCTTGCAATGCTAATTGTTTTTCTTGGATGGATTGTTGCTGGATTTGGTCAACTCACCATTAAAAAGCATCAATTTCCATTTTCAAGGATCATAGAGTGGGAAAAACACGGTATTCTGGTTTACGCCGAAGATCATAAGAAAAATACGAACGAACAAGAAGTTATTCTTATCAACCGTCAAGGTAAAGAACAGTGGAGAAAATCAATTTATCCAAAAACGGCAAAACCCAAATTGGTCCTTTCTGCAGAGTCTGATTACATCTATATGATTGATGACATTACTCCCCACAGAAATTCAATTCGCTATAATCAGATCAATCAAAGTGGAAGTGTGGTCTCAACAAACTTCGATTTGTTGAGTGTGATCAGGTCTTATGGATACCGAACTCCGAGTGAGCTTATCATGAAAAATGTCATCAATACGAAAAAATCGCTTGTTTTCCATTTTCAATTAGAGGTGAAATCCAAATCAATTATTGAAAATTTCATCATCATGATCACGCATCACAATAATCGTGTTTATCATGCAAAAGGTCCCGTAACTCATCCTGAACGTATTGAGGAAGGGAGAGCGGGCACATTGCTATTCGCTGGAAGCGACAATAAAAGCATCTGTTTTGGTCGTTATTCACATAATGCTAACGATCATCGCGTTGATTTTATCCCCTATGATCATAAAGCTAAAAAACAGAACCCGTACAGCTTTTCTCTTCCATCCATCAAGCCGCTGATGTCGAGTTTATTATCTGTGGGATGGGACGGTATGCGCTTTATTTATGAGATTGAAGATCGCGAGACACAAGCGCTAGGATGGCCTCTCTATGAACACGGGAATTATTACTACGCATCGATTGATGAAAATAAGCGTTGTTTTAAAGTTTTTGGAGCAAATCAGGATGGAAAAATTGTGGCATTAGCATCGTGTGAACAGCCAGCAGAATCCTCCTGGCGGTATCGTCCAACAATTCAATTGACCCGACTGAATGATGCTAGTATCGTGTGCGGAACGATACAGGACCAAAAACAGTGTTTTAAACTATCGAATGAAAAGGTCGAAAAGTTAGATCTAAAACCGCAACTTGATTTGCTTTTTAAAAATCCGACACGTCTCGAAAAATCGAACGTACTTAAAAAAATGTTTGTTATTCAACTGGAGGATGGGTATTACGAAATAAACATAGCGGATTTAAAGCAACAGGATACAATTACATTAAAGCGAAAAGATTAATTATGACGGTTATAGGTATTTGCGGTGGAAGCGGTTCTGGAAAAACAACATTACTCAACCGATTGGCATCATATTACAAGGGTTATAATCCTTCCGTATTTTCCATGGATAATTACTACAAACCCATTGAAGAACAACAGAAAGATAAAAACGATATCGTGAATTTTGACTTGCCCACTGCGCTCAATCGAGAACAACTGGTCGATGATCTGCAGCGTCTGATTAAGGGTGAAAGTATAGAGGTCTTCGAATACCAATTCAATGCGGGAAACAAACACGTGTTAATTACCATTGAACCCTCTGAATTAATTATTGTTGAGGGATTATTCGTCTTTGAGTACCACAAAGTCCACCAACTGCTTGATTTTAGCATTTTTGTGGATGTCGATCCAAGTATTCAGCTCGACCGGCGAATCTACCGCGATCAAGAATCAAGGGGTTATTCGCGGGAAGAAATACTCTATCAATGGGATAATCATGTTGTACCCTGTTACAATAATTATCTAGCTCCACATGAGACAAAAGCTGATTTTATTTATCACAACGATAGTCGTTCTGAAAGCGATTTTGACCGTTTGAAAGGCACCTTGGAGCCAATTTTGCCCGAAAAACGCAATCAATAGAAATGCTAACACCAAAATAGAAAATGTGGTATCGTAAAAACTATTTTTTATGGCTATTCGCTGCAATTTTCAGTATTCTTTGCTCTTGGATGCTGTTTGCCTGGACGTATTCGTTCAATACCGCTGAAGCGAAATCAGAGATAGAAGATGCGGTAAAAGACCTCATAAAAAAACAAGTGGAGTACGTCGATGTCCTGGAAGAAGAAGTTGTCGAAAAGGATAATCGAGCGCTTTGGACTACAACCCTGCATCAAACGACTGACTTCTTGGTCAACATTGTTCAATCCGATTCACTCGTATTTTGGAATAATAATGTACTTCCCGTAGAAGAGCTCGTTCATCGCGTTGATTCCCAGTCAAAATCACAAGTGGTGCGTTTATCAAACGGGTATTATTTGGTGAGCCGCGATCAAAAATACGACCTCAATTTATATGTAAGTACAAAATTACAACACGATTATTATTTTGAGAATGATGACCTTCAGAACAAGCTCACAAAATGGGTCGATATTCAACGAAGTACGGAATTCAGTTTACAACCAAAGCAAGATTATCAGCCCATTAGATACGGAGGGAAGGAACTGTTTTATGTGAAATTTGATGAAAAAGCTACACTTTCTACGAGTAAAGAATTGCTCATTTTTCTATTCTACGCCTTTGGTTATATCAGTGTTTTTATTGCTCTCGGACTTTTTCTAATGCGGTTCACGAAATCTCACTCATGGTTCATTTTTATTTTTCCATTGGCTATATTGACGCTTCGGTTCCTTGAAGTCCATTTCAACTGGATCGCTTTATTTGCGAATTTTGAGTTATTTGACCCTAACCTATACGCAAGTTCCGTATGGTTTCCTAATCTGGGAAGCCTTGTGCTAACGATGTTGACCATTGTAGTTGCCGGCTGGTGGATTTTAGCACACCTCAAAAAAGACAGAAAACAAACACAATTTTCGGATGGTCTCTATATTTTACTTTATCTCGCCTTATTGCCGTTTTCTTACTTTGTGAGTGTTCTATTCGAGTCGCTGGTACTAAACAGCTCAATATCAATGGTTATCGACGAAGTTTTTTCATTGTCGATACACTCATTAATTGCACTGCTGGTCCCAGCAACTCTTTTTTTGCTCTATTATTTGCTCGCCCGAAGGATTATCGAAAAACTCATTGCTGGAAATACGCGCTTAACCGTGCTAACGATTATCTGGTTCTTGTCCAGCAGTATCTATTTTTTATTGGAGATTTTTCTTTTTCAAAAAAACATATACAACGCGTTATGGGCTATTTTACTGAATGCTCTACTCTTTTATATTATCGCCAGAAAATTCTCATTGCAACAATTGCGATTTCAGTTACTAATTCTTGCAGTCCTTAGTTTCTACGGCGCATTCATACTTTTTGAAAGCAATCAATCGAATGAACATCAAAAAAGAGAATTATATGCGAATCAATTGATTAGCGATCAAAATCCAGCCATGGAACTGGAATTTCGAAGCACCTTGAAAGAATTAAAAACTTCAGAAGCATTTCGGAATACTGTATATCATGCCGATGAATACGCCGCATCTGAGTTTGCTTTAGCTCTTGAAGAGTGTTGTTTTGGCGAATTCTGGGAGCGTTACGAAATGGAATATTATTTTTTCGACCAAAGTGGAGAGGTTATCGTGAATTATGCCAATAAACAAACACACTCAAACCGTGAATTAGATACATTAATTGAAACACATACTCGCTTATCTAGCATTGCTGACAATTTATTCTACGTCGAAGATTATATCGATCAGTTAAGTTATATCTCAAGAGATACATTAAAACAAAAAGATGGCACGCGTTATACTTACTATATTTTGTTTCGTTCTAAAAAGATCCCTGAACATATTGGTTTTCCGCGATTACTCATGAATGAAAAATCCTACGCACTCGATGATTTAGCAGAATATTCCATAGCGCGCTATTCGGGCGAGAAACTCGTTATGCGTTTTGGAAATTACAACTACCCCACTTCTCGAAAAGCCTTGATGCAGCAGCTGGGAAAAAATGATGGTTTTATGCAAAGCGATGAAATGAGTCATTACATACAAACGCAAGGTAAAGATCAAGTGGTGGTCATTTCGAAACCACAGAAACAGGTGATCGCTAAACTCACCACCTTTTCATACCTCTTCCTGTTTTTCGGTGTGTTTAGTGGGTTGGTAGCTCTGATCGCTCAATTCTCTTATTCAAAAAATTGGTGGAACTGGCCGTTGTCCTTTAGAATTCAACTCATTATGGTAGGTATTGCGGTTACTTCATTTATCATTTTTGCCATAGTAGCAGGAAAATATGTTAAACGTCAATACAATACCTATACCCTGGAAAATTTAAAAGAGCGAGTGGCATCCGTTGAAACAGAGGTCCGTCAAAAATTAGGTGACAAGGACACTCTCGACGCCGTTGTCCTTGGAGATTATATGAACTATATTTTGAAAAAATTCTCTAATGTATTCGTGACAGATATTAACTTGTACAATCCTTCCGGTCGTTTACTAGCCACTTCTCAACCCAAACTATATCAAAAAGGTATTAGCTCAAAACAAATGAATCAACATGCTTTTGCCTCCCTATCAATCAACAACAGAAGTGAGTTTGTGCACCGCGAAAATATGGGCGAACTTAGCTATCTCTCGGCCTATGTTCCTTTCGAGAATAACAATGGAAAATTACTCGGACACTTAAATCTGCAGCACTTTGCTAAGCAAAATGCATTCGAGAAGCAGATCAATGACTTCATCGTGGCCATTATTAATATTGCGGTTCTCTTATTGGTCATAACCGTTGTGATTGCCATATTTGTGTCAGGATGGATCACCAAGCCGCTGCGCCTCATTCAGGAAAGTTTCCGTAAAGTTGAGTTAGGAGCTATGAACCAGCCGATCGACTATAAGGGAGACGATGAAATTGGAGCGCTCGTCAAGGATTATAACGAAAAACTAGCTGAACTCGAGTTAAAAGCAATGCAATTAGCCAGAAGTGAGCGCGAAACAGCGTGGCGCGAGATGGCCAAACAAGTCGCTCATGAAATAAAGAATCCGCTGACGCCTATGCGATTGAGCCTGCAACACTTTGAACGTTCTTTTTCACCTGAAGACCCTAATGCAGAGCAAAAAATTCAAAAAATTGCTGCCTCCCTAGTGGAACAAATAGATGCCCTTACCAAAATTGCCAACGAGTTTTCCAACTTTGCTAAAATGCCCAAAGCCAATGAAGAAGAACTCGACCTCGTTCCCCTTCTGGAGCACATGAGTGATCTTTATTCTTCGAATAATGTCACCATTGAATTCTCGAACTCGATTCAAAGTAACGCCTTCATATTTGCTGATAAAGATTTGTTGGTACGCGTATTCAATAATCTATTGAAAAACGCGATTCAAGCTTGTGAAGACAAATCAAACCTCCTTATCACAATCGTCCTTCAAGAGCAGAAGGAACATCTGCACATCATCATTAAGGACAATGGAAAAGGTATTCCGGAAGCCATTCAAAATAAAATTTTCGTGCCGAATTTCACCACCAAAAGCACTGGAACCGGGCTAGGATTAGCTATGGTTAAACAAATTATAAGTAACCACAATGGAGAAATCTGGTTCGAAACAAAAGAAGGTGAAGGGACAGACTTCCATATAAAACTGCCTAAACTATCAACAAATTCTAAATGATAGGCCAATGTTATTAGCTATTAGCAAGAAATGTGCAATGTAATTTGTCACACGTCTATGCTATCGACTCTAGTTGTGCAGCTCTTCTTTCGAATACTCAATTATTATTGCTCTTGCTAGAAGTTTATAACTATACCTCTTCAAACACCACTAACAAAATATACACCACAGCTGGAATGATTAAAAGAGTGTTCATAATAAGTTCAAAAGGGTCTGAGTAAGATCCTTCGTAACGATGTAAACAGATCACGGAGACAGTACAAAACAAAGGCCCACTGTTAAAATAAAAAGCATATCAGTATTCAGTGATTCTTGAGAAGATTGCATTGACGATTTTTCTAAACGCTCCTGTTGAACAAGGAATTGTTTCACATCCAACAATTGTAAAAAACCTCCTGTGTTTTGCTCCGTATCAGTATCATTCAAAGCCAATGAATTGGAGGCAGAAAGCGTTTTACCCACGTCGGTTTTCTGATCTGAACCATGACCTTTCGGAAGTGCATCGGCAACTTCCTTTTTAATCAATGCTGATCCAGAAGCAGCATTTGCCTCCGCTTGTTGAGCCAAATAACAGGTGTGTTCTTTTTGTTCGGCTATTGGATCGGATGCTTTTTTGTAAGCATTGCTACCGTATCGTTTCGTTCTTGCTCCACACTTTGACTCGTGCGCATTTGCACATTAGGAATGGCTTCCTGACTGAATGGTTGTCTTTTTTCTTAATAAAACCATCCAGACGTATACTTTCATTTTTGAAAAAGACTATCTTTCACAACGTGATTGACCGTACCACAGCTATCTTAACTAGTTGATAGCATACAGAATAGCACAAACCGCTTCATATCTTTTTAGAATATGATAAGAGGCGACAATCTATTACATAATTGATCTATAAATTTATTAGTCTTTGGTAGAAGCTTTTGCTTTGAAGTATTCACGATTCATGCGTGCAATGTTCTCTAATGAAATTCCTTTAGGGCATTCCACTTCGCAGGCACCTGTATTTGAGCAGTTTCCAAAACCTTCAGCATCCATCTGATTCACCATACTTTGAACCCGCTCCTCAGCTTCTACCTTTCCCTGAGGCAGGAGTGCATATTGCGAAATTTTAGCAGAAACATAAAGCATTGCTGAACTATTCTTACATGATGCTACGCAAGCACCACATCCAATGCATGTAGCCGCATCGAAAGCACGGTCAGCATGCTCTTTCTGAACAGGTAGCGAGTTGGCATCTTGTGTATTACCGGAGGTATTCACAGAAATGTAACCACCTGCGTGTTGAATACGATCAAAAGCGCTTCTGTCTACTGCGAGATCTTTCACTACAGGAAATGCCTTCGCTCGGAAGGGCTCAATATAAATGGTGTCTCCATCCTTGAACTTACGCATGTGTAATTGACAAGTGGTTACGCCGCGATCTGGACCGTGAGCTTCTCCATTAATATAGAGCGAGCACATCCCGCAGATCCCCTCACGACAATCGTGATCGAAGGCGACTGGTTCTTCACCTTTTTCTATCAACTGATTATTCAAAACATCCAACATCTCCAGAAAAGACATATCTGGTGAAATATCACTGATAGGATAGTCAACCATTTTTCCCTTAGAATTGGAATTTTTTTGTCGCCATATTTTTAATGTCAAATTCATAGCTTCATCTTTTATCATTCAACGAACAATTGAATACCAACTGCTCTGAATCTTTTATTTGTAACTTCTCGTTTTCAATTCAATGTTTTCGTAAACAAGATCTTCCTTATGTAAAACAGCTTCGCTGGGTTCCCCTTTATACTCCCAGGCCGCTACATACTTATAGTTTTCGTCATCGCGTTTCGCCTCGCCTTCTTCTGTTTGAGACTCTTCTCTAAAGTGACCACCACACGATTCTTCTCTTTCGAGCGCGTCTTTAGCAAATAGTTCTCCCAACTCCATAAAATCGGCAACGCGTCCAGCTTTAGCTAACTCTTCGTTAAATTCATTGCGCGTACCAGGGACGCGAACGCCTTTCCAGAATTCTTCTCGCAACGCCTTAATCTCATCAATTGCTGATTTCAAGGTCTCTGCATTTCTAGACATTCCGCATTTGTTCCACATTATTTTACCGAGGCGCTTGTGATAGAAATCGACGGGTTTTTCTCCTTTGTTATTTACAAAATAATCCAATCGTTCAATCACTTCTTTCTCAGCCAGCTCAAACTCCTTCGTGTCAGTAGAAATTGCTCCAGTACGTATATCTCCAGAAAGGTAATCTCCAATCGTATAAGGCAATACAAAATAGCCGTCCGCTAATCCTTGCATCAATGCAGAAGCCCCGAGACGGTTCGCGCCATGGTCAGAAAAGTTGGCCTCTCCAATTGCATAAAGCCCAGGAACGGTAGTCATTAAATTATAGTCAACCCAAACACCTCCCATCGTATAGTGAACAGCGGGGTATATCATCATGGGTGTTTCATAAGGATTTTCATCGACAATTTTCTCGTACATCTGGAAAAGATTTCCATATTTATTCGCAACAGCCTCCTTACCGAGCTTCTCAACGAGAGATTTGTCATTTTCATCGAGCCCTTTAACATGTGCAGCTTCTTTTCCGTAACGCTCTATAGCAGAAGAAAAGTCAAGGTATACTGCCTCGCCAGTTTGATTGACCCCATATCCAGCATCACATCGTTCTTTTGCAGCTCGCGAAGCCACGTCACGTGGAACGAGGTTGCCAAACGCAGGATAACGTCGCTCCAGGTAATAATCGCGATCTTCCTCTTTAATCTGTGTAGGACGCAATTTTCCTGATCGAATCGCTTCTACATCTTCTTTTTTCTTCGGCACCCATATACGACCATCGTTACGCAGCGACTCCGACATCAGCGTCAATTTCGCCTGAAGGTCTCCCGATACTGGAATGCATGTCGGGTGTATCTGCGTGAAACATGGGTTAGCAAAATAAGCTCCTTTCTTATGAATCTTCCATGCCGCAGAGGCATTACTGCCCATTGCGTTTGTTGATAAGAAGAAGATGTTACCGTAACCACCAGAACCAACTACCACGGCATGAGCTCCGTGGCGCTCAACTTCCCCAGTCACTAAATTCCGGGCAATGATTCCACGAGCCTTTCCATCAACCTTAACGACATCCATCATTTCATGACGGTTGTACATTTTAATTTTTCCTCGACCAATTTGGCGATTCATTGCAGAGTAAGCTCCTAACAAAAGCTGCTGTCCCGTTTGACCTTTCGCATAAAAAGTTCGAGAGACGAGTACTCCTCCAAAAGAACGGTTGTCTAACAAGCCACCATATTCACGTGCAAAAGGAACTCCTTGAGCTACGCATTGGTCAATAATGTTCGCTGAAACTTCAGCCAAGCGATAAACATTGGCCTCTCGCGAACGGTAATCACCTCCCTTTACAGTATCGTAAAACAAACGGTAAATCGAGTCACCATCACCTTGATAATTTTTAGCGGCATTGATCCCACCTTGCGCTGCAATCGAGTGTGCTCTTCGCGGCGAATCCTGAAAACAAAAAGCCTTCACATTGTAACCAAGCTCTGCGAGAGTTGCCGCTGCAGAGCCACCTGCAAGTCCAGTCCCCACGACAATAATATCAATATTACGTTTGTTGGCAGGGTTTACTAGATTAATGTTGTTTTTATGATTGGTCCACTTATCCTTGAGTGGTCCTTTTGGTATATTTGCGTCTAAAGTTGCCATAGTCTCAAAAAATTAATGTGCGTTCATATAAAGTACTACTGCTGTGATAATGAATCCCAAAGGAATGACAATGGAATAAATCACGCCAAATTTTTTCAATCCATCAATGTACTTGTTATTTTGACCGATCGACTGAAACGCTGATCCAAAACCGTGAAGCAAATGCAACGCCAGCAAAATAAATGCTACGATATAAGCAATAACGCGATAAGGATTTTCAAACTTGTGTAACAGCTCTGAATAATAGCGATTGGGGTCCGCAGCATTCATTTCAATATACTTATAATTTATTTCTGGAATCCAAAAATCGATGAAGTGAAGCACGAGAAATGCAAGAATCACCAATCCTGAATAAATCATATTTCTTGACATCCAACTGGAATTTGCGCCACCACTATTACGTTTGTAGCTAATTGGCCTCGCTGCTCTGTTACGCGCTTCAAGAATGAAGCCCATAATAAAGTGAAAAACCACAGCGAAAATTAATATGGGCTGAGCAATAAACTGAACCACTACATTGGTTCCCATAAAATGCGAAAGTTCATTAAACGTTTCCGGGCTAAAAACTGCTGTAAAGTTAATTGTCAAGTGTTGCAACAGAAAGATCATGAGAAACAACGCTGAAAGCGCCATTGCGAACTTCCGTCCAATCGATGAATTAAAAAAACCTGATTTACTCATAAGTCTACACTATATTTCTTATTTCTTTAACAGCAAATTTAAAGGTAAGTTTGAGTTTTTATGCAATTTTGACTTATTTAGAATGTTTTTAGATAAACTGATAGTTGTCAGTTTTTTTGCTTCTACTTCATGAATAAAGCTCATCTATCAGTCTTACATTAAGTGAAATGCACTACTAGCCGACAGGGGCGCTATCAACCTCCTATAAAAGTGTTCTTCCTCTCTCCGTCAGACGATAGCGTTGTTGCTTACTTTTTTCATATTCCGGAATCGTAAACCTCAACAAGCCCAAATCCATCAGTGGTTTAATGTAAAAGCGTTTATTACGCGTTTGATAGCTCAGCCCCAGCCCCTCTTCGAGCATTGATCTTCCTTTTTGAGGCTTCGCTTCACAAAAGCGCAAAAGTGCCAAGTGTTTAGCATCTAATTGATCTATACTATACTCCGTTTCTTTTTTTCGATTACTTCGATAGCCTTCCTGCCTCTCTTCCAGGGTCAAATGCTGAGAAGGAATATCGCCAATTTCTTCCATTAACCAATCTAGATACGATTCAATACGTGCACTTAGGAAATAAGGTAAACTCAATAAATAATACGTTTTCCCTTCTCGTGTTTTGAGTTGGTCAATTTGCCGTTTTCCTGCATAAAAGCGAATCGCATAGTTCAATGGTGAGCGATCCATAAAAACGTGCAATGATTTTAAGGTTCCTGTGGCACCCGACTTCACCTCGATTGGGATTAAATTTCCTTGGTAACGATAGAGGTAGTCTATTTCTGCATCCGATTGTTTCTTTTGACGGACCCAAAAGTGTAGTTTATCCAAACTCAATGATTGAAACGAAAGCAATTCTTGACCGACCAAATGTTCAATCAATGTCCCGTTATAGACTTTGTTGAGATCATCAGTTCCAATGACTTCTTGCTGTAAACCAGCAAAATAATTGATCAATCCACTATCCAAAAATTGGATACGTGGCGTTTTTTTATAGTCAGGTGCTAAAGGAAGCGTAGTTCCAGTATCCGGATACAAAATATGCAATAAGTGCGTTTTTTCGAGCGCACGCAGCACCTCTCCAATTGCTTTTGACGGATAGTTTGAATTTCCAAAACGCTGAAAAGTTGTACGGTGACCTGCTTTTAACATAGACTGATGAATGCAGAATCGAATCAATTGCAGTTGTTGCTCACTTTTCGCATATTTTTCGGCATCCTGCAAATAAGAACTGATCAGTGCATCATAGATAGGACCAAGCGCCGTAATGTCGCGGTGCGTTATATAATGTTGAATGATTTCTGGCATCCCGCCCAATAAGGCATACGTATGAAATGCTCGTAACAGTGCTTTTTCAGCATATTTTTCGATGGGCGTTTTTAGGTATTCCTCAAGGAGCTGATTTTCTCTTGTTGCTCTCAGAAATTCTTCGAAAGAAACGGGGCGCAACACTTTGTACTCGACCCGACCAACTGGGATGGTGAGGTTTTTACCTAAAAGGGTTTCCAACATGCTTCCTGCTGCAATTACTGCTAGACCAGGCATTTCTTCCTTAAAATAACGCAAAAGGTTCACTACTTCTGGTGACTCCTGAATTTCATCGATAAACAACAAGGTACTTTCAAACGCATTCAGTCGCATTCGTTTTTCTAGAAAAATGCGCGTGATTAATTGATCAATATCTGAAGTCGATTCAAATAATTCGGCATCTTTCGATCGTTCCAAGTTAACGTAAATATATTGCTCGAATTGTTTGCCAAATTCATGAATGAGTGTCGTTTTACCAACTTGCCGGGCACCACGAATAACCAGCGGCTTGCGCGATGAGGACCTACGCCATTGTTCCAGTGCTTTTATTTGTGTGCGATAAAACATTTTACGTTATTCATTTCAACACAAATATACAAAACAATCTTATAGTAAGGGTTAATAATAAGCTTTTTAACACTAAAGTAAGGGTTATTTTAAGTGTTTTACAGCCCAAAGTAAGGGGTGTTTGTTCTAAATAAAACTTGCTCATTACCAGTTCACCACCACTTTTCCAGTGGATTTTCCAGATTCTAAAAAAGCATGTGCTTCTGGGAGTTCATCAGCTGAATAGGTCGCGCCTACTTGGGGGTGAATTTCATCATTGAGTGCTTTTTCAACCACAGCCTTCAAACAAAACTCTAAGGTGTATGGTTTGTAATCGGCTACTTTAAGCATATTAATACCTAGTATACTTTTAGAGCGCATCATCAACGTAATTGGAATAATAATCCCCATTTTGCGCACAAAGTTTAACGTAGATAATATTCCCCATTTTTTTCCAGATCGTTCACTTCCTCCAAAGAGAATTAATGAACCTCCGTTGCCCAACAGCCTCCAGTCTTTTTTGAACGTGGATCCAGCTACGGGGTTAAATGATATGTCCAGTCGTTGTCTTTTCAGAATGTGTTGAATTTGATCACCGTAGTCCTGTTTGTTGTAATTGATGATGTGGTCAACACCGAGCTCTTCCAGATAGGTCTTTTTACGATCGCTTCCCGTTTTTGCAAAAATTGTTGCCTCTTTACCCTTGAGCAACTGGATGAGAGCTGTTCCCACCCCTCCTGCCGCAGCATGAATCAAAACACAATCCCCTTTTTGGACGGTAGTAACTACATGAGACATGTAAAATGCAGTTACGTATTGCGTTGCAAGACATAGTGCTTTTCCGCTATCATAATCACTAATCTCGGCTACCGCAATTTCTTTCGTATGGACGTGTTTCGCATAACCCCCAAATCGTGTAAATGCGACGACTCTTTTTCCTTTCAGGTGATCAGAGACATCTTTACCCGTAGCGACTATTTTTCCAACAACTTCGTACCCCAGCACACAGGGCAAAGGGGGAGCTTCACGATACAAACCATTTCGCGCCATGACATCCGCATAGTTCAACCCAAATGACTCCACTTCGATTTGGACCTCATCGTCTTCCAGTTCAGGTAATGCAATTTCCTTTTCTTCAAAGGCTTGTTCAGCAGTACCGTTTTTTATCAATTGTATAGCAGTCGTTTTCATCATCATTTCTTGGCGTCAATTACAATCACAATTTCTCCTTTTGGCTTTTTCTCTTCATAGTACGAGAGCACTGTTTCTGCCGTTCCTCGCTTGAATTCCTCATGCATTTTTGTAATCTCTCGAGCCACGCAAACTTGTTGTGCTGGACCCATGTGTTCAACAATCTCCTTCAAAGCCCTTACTAACCGATGTGGGGATTCATATAAAACTACCGCTCGTTCCTCCTCAGTGATCTTTTTCCATCGCGTCTGACGGCCTTTTTTATGGGGTAAAAAACCTTCAAAAATAAAGCGATCACATGGAAAACCACTTCCCACCATTGCTGGTAAAACTGCTGAAGGCCCTGGTAAACACACCACGGGTATATCGTTTGTGATGCATTCCCTCACTATTAAAAAACCAGGATCTGACACCGCAGGAGTACCTGCATCGGAAACAACTGCCGCTGATGCTCCCAGCTTAATCTTACCCACTACGCTTTCCAGTGTCTTGTGCTCATTGTGAATATGGTGTGATTGCAGATTGTTCTCTATATCGTATTTCTGCAACAACTTCTTTGTTGTTCGCGTGTCTTCTGCTAAAATAAAATCAACTTCCTTGAGCACATTTAGAGCTCTTATGGTGATGTCTTCAAGATTTCCAATAGGTGTCGGAACAACATATAATTTACTCATAGGATTCTTTATCTGGTCAGCACAACATAATCATTCAGTACTGTTTTCAAAAACTTTAACTTCTTTTTAGGCGGTTCCGTTAGCTGGAGATCTTTGGCAATTTTTTCTGCCAAAGCGATAGCGAGCTTTTTGGTCTGCTCATTGCGGTATTTTTCAACCCGTGAAATCGTGTTTTTTACAAACATCATATCGTCGTCAGTGTACATGGTCACATTTGAATATGTCGGCGTATAATTCTGATCCGATTTGATCGACAACACATCCTGAATTGAAAAGGAACGGCTCGGACGTTTTCTAGTGACTACTGTATTGGCCATAAAATCACCAATTCTCTGATTTTTTAGGGATACAGAAGCAATTAGAATATCGAAAAAAGCTGATGCGATGAGGAGAAGAATACCTCCACTGGCAAACAAAATAATATAAAATTCTATGGGCCGAAAAATCCAGCGGGTAAAATAATCTCGAAATTTCGCATTTTCTCCGTTGGTTTTAGTCACGCGCACTCCAACGGCCATTTTCCCTACTGTTTGACCCTTTGTGAGGTACTCCATTAGGGGTGTATAAAGCACAAATGGAAGGTATACGACAATCATAAAAAAAATAACCCACAGATCCAGACTTTCCCAATCTCCAATTCGAAAAGCTGAAGTAAAGATGGCGCCCATTATTAACGTCATTATAATGAAATAAGCAACCATTATGATAACATCAAGCAACACAGCAACAATACGCTGACCAACAGATGCTAGTTCTACATCAATAGGCACATTGTGTTCTGTTCTGAGTTGAAGTGTTCTCATACTATTTTAATGTATGCTAAAATAAATAAATAATTGAGATTTTTTTCAGAAAGACAAAGCCAAGGTAGAAGAACGTTGAACTCACCTTATCTTTAAAAAACTTATTTTCTCCGATTCCATTTGAAATTGCGATTGTTCACCAGCGTGAATCGAAGATTAATGAAAAGCGTATTGGTGTTGATGAAGGTCTCAGATCTCGTCAACAACATGTACCCCGCGCGTATATGGAAACCAAAAACCTTGTACCCGATAACGGGAGAAACTCCATAGCGCTCTTCGGTAAAATTCGATCGCATACAAACATCTACGCCGTACGTCAAATCAAAACGGCTGGGCTTGTGCCAGTATCCCGCATTGATTTGCAACACATTATTGGAGGTGTTATAGCCGAATCCCAGGTGGACGGCATGCGTTTTTGTTTTTTTGAGGCGTATATCCTTGAATTGAGCTTCCATTCCCAGTTCTCCTACTGTAAACCGTCCTTGCTGCAGTCCAAAATAAGGCCCGAGCTTCCGTACATGCGGGTCTAACAACGGCTTTTTATCCTTTTGGCCGAACACTGTGCCCGCACACAATAACAAAAGGAGCATCATTATATACATAAGAAACCCTCTGTTCATGATTCGTTATTTCGTTTGAAGGGAGTCTTTTGCACTTTTGAGCGCTTTTAAATCCTCTATGGTGATACCCAAACTGTCGGCAGTGTTTTTTAACCGCCTGGCATCTTCTAACGTTACATCTTCGCCATCGAACAACTCCCCATTCACGTTGTTTTTCATCCAGATCGAACTCTCTTCAATAGCAGGTATTGTTGCCGATGCGGTGATCTTTACGGGTTCATAAAGCAGTGATTTTGATTTAATATCCTGCGGTATAAAATCACCGCGCTCATCATAAGTTTCCAGCAGGATAATTAAAATACTTAAGGTATAAATCATTTTAATCACGCCAAAAAGTAATCCAAAAGCCTTATTAATAGGACTTAGGTTGACCACCTTAAGCATGCGTTCGACCATCTTTCCAGCGAAAAAAACCATAGCCCCTACGGCCAAAAAGGTAAGTGTGAACGCGACAACAGGTAAATACTTTCCTTCAATATCGATATTCTCTTTAATAATTTGTGAAGTCCAGTCAGAAAAATGAATACCAGCGTATATACCTACAAGCAATGCAAGCAGAGTAAAGACTTCAATTACGAGACCCTTCCTAAAACCTACCCAAGCAGCATATAAGACAGGTACGATAATAATAATATCTACGAAGTTCATTAAAACAAATGTAAGCTGATCATATCATCGAACGCAGCATTAACAGTGATTTTACTAACAACGAATATTGGAAAGTTTGTAAATATCATTAAATAAACCCCGTCACTAAGAATTAGAGAGCTTCTTACAAGAACGAAGCGTTCTAGACGAAACCATTAAAAACGAGGCTAACATCTGAAATTCCGCTATATTTGTCCCGAATGAAACAGTTAACGACCATATTCAAGGCAACATTTGTCTATAAGGGACGCGCGTTGGCTACTATCTTCTTCAACTTGCTTTTCGTAATCTTCAACTTGATTTCACTCGTTCTGTTCGTTCCATTTTTACAAGTTATCTTTCCAAGTGATGATACCGAACTGGTATTGACAAAACCAGTTTACGACGGTGAGGGAATCGGTGGTTTCGTCGATTATGTTTCGAAATATTTCGACTACTTTATGAGCACGATGGCGCAGGAAGACCCCAAATATGCACTCATGTTTGTCTGCGTCTCCGTGGTTATCGCATTTTTCCTTAAAAGCTTGTTTCGCTATCTGGCGATTTATCATCAATCACAGCTGCGTATGGCCGTGGTTCGGGATTATCGAAATCAACTCTTTGAAAAATCCATGCGGCTACCCGTCTCATTTTTCACAGAAGAAAAAAAAGGAGACTTAATGTCACGGATGAATGGAGATGTCAACGAAATTGAAATTGCTGTCGTAGCGGTACTCGAATTAATTTTTCGCGATCCCATATCAGTATTCATTACGGTAGGGGTATTAATTTATTGGAGTCCTTCACTGACACTCTTCTCATTTATACTTCTTCCCGTCTCTGCTTTGATCATCACGCAAATTGGAAAAAGCCTAAAAAGGACAGCCAACAAAGGACAAAAACAACTCGGTGTTGTATTCTCTTTTCTAGATGAATACCTGGGCGGTATTCGAATTGTTAAGGCTTTTAATGCTTCACGCGATGCGGTTAACAAGTTCAAAAACATCAACCTACATCATCAACGATTACTCACGAGGGCATTTCGAAAGCGCGATCTCAGTTCTCCACTTAACGAATTTCTCGGAGCTGTAGTGATGATCCTCATTGTCTGGTATGGCGGTTCAATGATTCTCGATGGCGCAGCAGGAGAAGCGTTTACGGGAAAACAATTCATTGGTTTTATTATTGTTTTTTCTCAACTTCTCGTACCTGTTCAAAATATTGCTAAGAATACGGCCAACTTAAGTAAAGCCCGGGCTTCGCAAGATCGCATTGAAGAGATTTTGGATTTAGATGAAAAAATTAACGATCCTGAAAAGCCTCAATCAATCCGTCCATTAAAGGATAAAATCGTTTTTGATCAAGTGTCATTCGCCTATCGCAAAGAAAACGTGTTGTCCAACATTAGCTTTGAACTGGAAAAAGGAAAAACCGTGGCGCTCGTCGGAGAGTCTGGAAGTGGAAAATCAACTATCGCTGATCTTTTGCCGCGATTTTACGATGTAAAAGAAGGCGCCATCACCTACGACGGAACAAATATAAAATCCTTCCTACTTCACGATTTGCGCGCTCAAATGGGTATGGTCAGCCAGGAATCTATTTTGTTCAACGACACGATATTCAACAATATCGCTTTCGGGATTAAGGATGCTACCGAAGAGTCCGTAATGCAGGCTGCTAAAGTGGCAAATGCCCACCGTTTTATCATGAATTTGGAAGAAGGCTATCAAACCAATATTGGTGAACGGGGAAATAAACTTTCAGGGGGGCAAAAGCAACGTGTGAGCATTGCCCGTGCCGTACTTAAAAACCCACCGATCATGATTCTCGATGAGGCCACCTCAGCGTTGGATACAGAGAGTGAAAAACTGGTTCAAGAAGCGTTAGATCACCTCATGAAGAACAGAACCTCATTGGTTATCGCACATCGATTGAGTACCATTAAAAATGCAGATCTCATTCTTGTACTCAATAAAGGAGAAATTGTTGAGCGCGGAACACATGAGGCATTGTTCGAGCAAAAAGGACTCTACTACAAATTGAGCACGATGCAGGAGCTTTGAGCTTGCACCGCCTTTTTCAAGATTCTCAAATTGCCGTTATCTCTGAAGATTCCTATCGAAAAGCGTATTCAAATAAGCAGCTTTCTCATCCGGCTAAAAAGTGAACAGCGCTTTTTTTGACGTCGACGGAAACGGGAGCTCCAAAATCTCCAAAGACAGTCAGTATGTTGTTGTGATGATGAGCGGTCTTTATGAATTGATCGCGATTGAAAATCAGTTTTGTAGAATATCCCTCTTCCTCAATATCGTCGAGAACAGTGTCGTCATTGAATTCACAGTGCCAGTGCACCTCATCTTCAGTGTTGTCATGAAACAATTCAATGTAGACTTCGTCTGAAAAAACGCTAAAATTGAGTTGACCAAAGTCAAAAACCAATCGCAACATCCCATCATGAGAAAAAGCCCCTTTTGAAGAGATACCGAATTCTTCCAGTCCCACTCTTCCGTACTGGTCTGGTGAAATAAAAATGTCTTTATTCTGAAAATTATGTAACTGTACTGATCGCATTTTACTTTACTTTTTCATGTTCATAATGAAAAAATTGATTCATTTTCTACAAATCTACGATGGACAGGTAGAAAAAAAGATGACAATACTCATTCTTTGCTCCATTATTTATCAGTCGAGGATAGCAGAATAAAATAAATGTTTTTTCACAATTGCTGAAATTCAAAAGTGGGAGTTCCTTTATTCCCCTCTTCATCGTAAAAGTCGATAAAACGTAGCTTGTAGAAAAATCCTTCGCGATCCCGTATGATGAAAAGTTGATCGCCGTCTACTTCATAACCGTTTCCCGTGAACGTTTTCCAGTTGTATCCCAACACGTTGCGCTTTTCCTCTAACAGGATTTCCGAAGCGTATTCGATATCAATATCCTCAAAATCAATACTTTCTTCAAGTTGAAGTGCGCGGGTTTTGGAGTCGTTCAGCAAACAACCGGTAACCAAATACGGTGTTTCTTCGGGTTCATAGAATAGATGCGTGTACTGGGTAAAAATTAAATCCCAGTCATCTTTTGGTGGCGCAATATCGGCTATACCTCCCGTTTCGAGGTTAAAATGCGTGTAATTGTAATCTACATTTCTGGGAATCGTGATTGTGGTTCCTTCATTGGATTGTAAAGGGCCAAACGTAATGGTGAATTCATCCATATTGGCGTTATTGAGTTGCAGCTTTCTCATTCCTAAATGAGAGCCATCGGGGGCATATCCTCTATCGATAATGAACACTTCATTTTTTTTCCAGCCGTTCAGTGCGGTGGAATCGAGGTTTCCACTGGGCATATCGCGTTTTTTATTTGCTGTAAACCCGGCGGTGTCTGTCACTGCGTTAAAATTGAATTGGTCTGTGTGTAATGCATACATCATTTTTGATGAATTGATTACGATGTTATGCGCCGTGTCACAGCAGGTAAAGCCCAAATCCCAATCCGTTTTTGGGTGTCTACCTACTTCTTGATTCTTTCCCAGGTCAAAGTATACTTGCCATTTGTAATCGGCGCCCATGGTTAAGGTTTGTGTATGTACATTTCCAGGCTCTTTAGGTTGAATAGGGCGCTCTTCTTTCAAACATCGCGCAAAAATGATCAATCCGATGACCGTTATGATTACCTTACTCATTGTTTTTCGATTTTATTTCTACAATACATCGAGCAAAAAATGTTCTGCCCGTTCCCACCTGAACCTGACCTGTTCCCGCGGCGTGTGCTCCTGTACTTTCGCCTGAGCTGATGACAGACCGAACATTTAACGCATTTTTTATTCCGATAGATAGCTGCAGCCTTTTTTCCAAAAATGATCGACTCAGTGTAGCATCCAGCATGTGGTAATCTGCTATTTCTCCCTCTTGCAACTGACCGTCTTCACCTTGTCGAATCGTTGGGAGGGTTCCCGTGTACTTGTAAAACACATTGGTGTGCAAACCAATCGGTTGAATAGTATATTGAAAAGATCCCTGAACTTGAGGAGAGAAAAGAAAGTTGAAATTCTCGGGGTTGAAGTTTGCCAATTGATTTTGTCTTCCGACATAACCCGCGCCAATTTGTGCAGTGAGTTTTTTACGCTTGAATGTGGACTGCAATTGCACTCCGGTTGTTTTATAGCGTTCGAGATTAAAATAGGAAAACAGGGTCTGATTTTGCTGTGCCAGTGTTATCCGATTCTCAATGTCATTGTAAAAAACGCTCAGTTTGTTTTTCCATTGTCCTTTGGAAAGTCGCGTGCTATGACTAAATGCCATATTGAAATTGTTGGATTGTTCGGCCTGGAGGTCTTCATTGCCCTGTATGTTATGATTGATATCGACAAAATAAAAATGGAGCTCCTTTATACTCGGAGATCGAAACCCCCGTGCATACGAAGCGCGCAGGTATAATTGCTGCTTTTCACGCTGGAATATTTTCCATTTGGAATGAAAAGAAGGAACCAGAGGAGCAGGATAGGAAGAGTTATAACTCCAGCGCAATCCAGGGCGAAAAACCAACTGATCAACGGGTCTGTACTCGAGCGAACCAAAAAGGGCCGCATCAATAATGGTCTGTTCACCGGATGCAATTCTTTTACCTCTACCTATATCATAATTGACATCGTATCCAATCTTGAATTGAACTTTGGAACTATCGTTGACGTATGTCCAGTTTCCGCGGGATAAAAGCGTGTGAAATGTGGAGGTATCATGGTCAGAGGGAGCTGGAGATAGTACATCTTCTATTGTCGTCAAGTCCCGTAAAAAAGTGTTTTTTTGACGAAAGAACCCGTTGTAAGCTGCAATGAAATTGAATGACGAATGGCCCGCTGAAACATAGTTCCCCTGAATGCGCTGATTGATTCTGTCGGTTTCGTAGTAGTCGTCGAATGCGCTCTGCAAATACGGTGGACGCGGAGACCCTCGATTAATCACCTCCTCAGTAAAATTGTTGCTGGAATAATTCAGGAACCATTTTTCTTTTTGAAGGCGGTAGTTCAAATTGACAAAGTACTGCTCTTTTGGATTCCATGACATTACGCGCGATGAGTCAGCTATTGGGTCGCGGTCATAAAAAAAGTTCGGGTGATCGGGACTCCATCCATCAAAAAAGTATCGACCGCCATCGATCACAACCTGATGGGTTCCGTTTCCCCATCGCAATTGCCCCGTATTGTTAAACCGACCATTGCTTTCATAATAGTTTTTCGAAAGAACCGACCACTTTGCAGCGGTACTTTTTTTTGTGATGATATTGATTGTACCTCCGAGAGCGTCTGTGCCGTACTGTACTGATAAGGGTCCTTCTATTATTTCAATTCGATCCACATTTTCCATGGGGATTTGTGATAAATCGATATTTCCATCAAGTCGACCAGTCATGGGGACTCCATCGATGAGGATTTTAATGTTTTGTCCTCCGATACCCTGCAACTCCATGCGGCTGCCCAGAATATTGTCTTCACTCAGTCGGACATTCAAGGTGTTGGACAATGCATCCTTGAGGTTTTGAGCAGCCATATTCTCAATTTGACGGGCGTCGATGACTTTTACTTCATGAATAGACTGATCAGCCTTTTGTTTTTTGTATTGTGCCGTTACAACGACTTCATCAAATTGTTGACTACTGGGCTTGAGGTAAATGAATTGTTTTTCTTTATTGAGGCCGAGCGTATCATTATATGTGTTGTACCCGTAAAAACGAACGGTCACGGAATAGCGAACACCTTTGTCGTGATGGGGAACATTTACTGTGCCGTTGCGATCCGTAGTTAATCGTTGAACGATACTGTCATTGGAAAGTGACTTGAAGCTGATTTGAGCACCGGGAACAGGTCGGTCGTCTTCAGCAGAAAGAACAAAGATTTGCTGTGAATACCCCTTCACAGCGGTCAAAACTGAGAGTAGGACGACAATCAATGCGCGGTTCCATAGGGCTTTGCTATGATGAAGTCGAACCTTAGATAAAACGCTGTTACGACCGACCATATTTTCATTTTTTACGTTGTGTTCCCAGTAGTTTTTTCCACTGTTTCCAGTAAAATGCGATCAAACTACCGTTCAAGACAGTAAAAGCCCCCGTTTTGATCACCTCATTCATATCATCGTTCATAAAGGTGTGAAGTAGAAAAATATTCAATACGATAGGAAAGAGAATGATAAGACCTACCAAACGGGTTGTAGGAAAAACCAATAGTAACCCCGCTATGATTTGTAACACACCCACGAAGTGAAGAAAACCCGTTGTTTTCATCATTTTCACTGTCAATCGAAAAGGCATGGGATTTTCATAAGTACCCGACTCAATAGCATCAATATACGCCGTATTTGCTTTTGGATGCGATGCTCGCTCTTTCGGTATAAACTTACTGACACCTGCATACAGAAACAATGCAGCCAGAGTCACGGTCAACACCGCGTGAAGATATGTAAACACTTTCTTCATTTCTACTATTTTTCAGTGTTGACAAACGCATCAATGATGGATTGAATATCATCGCGCGCTTCTTGTCGCTTGTAAGCATCACCAGCGTATTTTTTACCCGCGCCAAAAAGGCGTTCAAACAATTTTTTTCCATCCACCTTTTTCTCAATTTTGAGTACATCATATTGCTCATAGGTTTTTGCCCAAAGCTCTCGAACATCCGCCCAGTAGGCCTCATTTTTGTCCCACCAATCAATAGCTGGTTGACAATCGTATTCTCCTTCCAGGAATTTTTCGTGCCCTTTTTCCCAGCAAACCAGTTGATCACCTTCATCAGTACGAACTACTTTTTCATTGTCCTGCTCTAAAATCCAACCATAATCGGTGAGTTCAATTCTACTGTGGCGAACAGTGACATTGTAATCATCGCGTTTCGAAAATTCGCGGCGGGGCAGTGGCGCATCGGCAGTTCCCTCCCAATAGTGCTTACCATCGACGTGAACCCAGCTTCCATAACCTTCGTATCTTGGACTATCATCGACTTGGTATACCTTTTGTGACCAGGTACCCTCGACCTCTTCAGCACTGAGCTCCTCTTTCTTCCACGTGTTGTCTTTTTGAAAAGTTAACAAGGTTTGGTTCTCGTAAACCCAATCCTGACGCCAATGTTTGACGATAAAAGTGTCATTCACAACGAGGATGTGTTGTAGCACAATTTTTTCGGGTTCATTTTCTACGGCAAACACGTATTCAATTCCCCATGATGAATAATTTTCGTGATATTCATAACTTGTGTCCGGCGAGAATGTTTCAGCAAAATCAAAGGTCACTTTATAACATCCTTCCATTTCGAGAATTGCTTCCCGGTCGCGTTGAATTTTGTCTGTTTGTGCTATTGTCCCCCAACTAATGAATAGCGCTGTCAAGCATGTTACTATTGTTCTCATATTTTTATTGATTTACGATTAATTTTTTTGTTTTCATTTCATTTCCGGCAGCTACGCGAACGATGTACACACCTGGTCTCAAGTGCCCGATGTCGAACTTGTGTTGTACCAATCCTTTGCCTGGGGTGCGCTCAAAAGCCGCTACTTGTTCTCCCGCTGTGGTTAAAATCGTCGTTGTGAAGGATGAACTTCCTTTGGATTCAGCTATGATATTCAACTCGCCTTGTTGAGCGGGGTTGGGATACAGCGAAAAGACGAGTTGAGGGGCAGATTCCTCACCGAGATGTGCTGTTGCTATTTTTTCGAGATCAAACGCAAAGTTTCCATTGGCATTTCCCCCAAATCCGGTTGGGATAATTTTCCACACTTCATCATTTTCATTCTTCACAAAATAGACGCGATCGTTTTCAATAGTATACCCCTGACCGTTAAAAGATTTCCAGTTATAGCCAATCGTATTGATAGGAGTGACGAAGTCGGCGCTCTGATAGTCTGAGTATGTCGCTGGGTCGGAGACTCCTGTTTCTAGCGCAGCCGTGAGTCCTGGACGCAACAATATACTCGCCACAGGGTAGGGCGTTGGAATAAACTCCGTGTGCTTGGTAAACAAAAGGTCCCAATCACTCGTGCTCACTGGTTCGCGATCACGAACGGTTTCATCGAGGAGCGAGTAGTATCCAAATAATTTATCTGTGAAATTCGCCTTATCTAAGGTTGCAGCTACCTCATTTGTTCCGTCGATACTGGCAAACGTAAAACTGTACACCCCGCTGATCAAACTCTCTATTTTTAGTTTTTTGAAGCTTCCGTCTGTCAACTCAATAATGTGTATGGAGTCTCCAGTAATTTCGTGAGTAACGACGTTGTAAATTCCCCATCCTACGTCAAAATCGTCATTGGGATCAGCTGTTGCGTCAAAAGCTCCGAGAGACCAGGACGTATCAGAGTTGTAAATGGGATTCCACTGGTTGATTCCCGAAGTATCGGTAGTAGACCAATCGCTGTTGTCTCCATTCGGGTATACCCACAGTTTTACGCCGTATTCAGAGTTAATACGAATGGAAGTTCCAAATGAGCTCGAAACGTCGAAGGCGATATCCCAATTGTCAGCGACAACTGAACCTTGTTCTCCACTTTCTAAACTGTACCAGGTTTGATCGACTTGACCGATTCCCGTGCTGACTGTGTCAGAAATTTGCTGTGTCCAGACCCATCCGGTAAGGAGCAGCGTTATCAATAGAATTGTACCTCTTTTCATCACTATATTTATTTAGATTAATTATAAATAATAGCACAAATATATTTGATCACTGCTGTGTGTACAATACCATTTTTACGGTATTTCTCTTGAAATGAAAAAAATACCCAAAACAAGGTAGTGGAAAAAAGGGTAGAGAGAACTGCCTTTTAAGGCTATCAAAAAATTATGTTAACAGTTGAACTTTCGCAATGCATCTCTTCAAACCTTCATCAAAATCCTGCCCATACCGATAGCAAATCGAATACGAGATAAGGGGCGGGTAAGTAGTCTGTCAAAATGCCCAGGCAGCAGTTCCAGTGAAAAGTGAAGTTTAACGGAAACAACGATACCAAAGTANTTTTTATTNCAAAGGCTGNTTTCAAGTCCNAGAGGTGAAATGAAAATCGACTTGTTCTGGATTAAATTCTGGTTGACCTCCATTAGCTGTATGAACATATTTAACTTCCANTTACTACTCCAACTGAATATTCCAAAGGCATTCTCTTATCCCGTCGCAATTCCCTATATTTGCACGACAAAATAAATTCTCATGGCGAAAGAAGGAAAATTTAATACAACCAAAGCTCCAAAACCCGTCGGGCTCTACCCGCATGCTCGAAAAGCGGGTAATTTGCTTTTTTTATCTGGAGTGGGTCCGCGAACGGCGGGATCTGATGCCACTGATTCACATGTGCCGGGTTTGAAACTTGATAAAAACGGTAACTTCCTGGAGTTTGATTTTGAAGCACAATGCCGTTCAGTTTTTGACAACGTCCGTGCCATTTTAGAAGAATCGGGTTCGAGCTGGGAAAACCTCATCGATGTGCAGGTGTTCCTGGTGAACATGAAGCGCGATTTTCATACATACAACAAAATTTACGCTGAATATTTTGAGGACAATCAACCTTGTCGAACAACAATCGAAATATCATCATTGCCCACACCTATTGCTATAGAATTAAAATGTATTGCAACAATTGACGATTAAGATATGATTGGATTAATTATTAGAGTTATTCTCGCGTTAGCAGCAGTTGGTTTCAACGTCTACCTTTTTTACGTGGGTTCCTGGGGATGGGGAATTACCTTTATTCTGGTAACTGCACTCATCATACTGAGCTTTTTTAGAAATGAAAACATCATCATGGCGCTTTACCACATGCGTACAGGAAAACAGGATAAAGCTTGGAAGGCGCTGAATCGCATCAAAGCACCACAATATCTGCCCAAAAAACAACATGCCTACGTTTTATACTTGCGGGGAATGCTCGGACTTCAACAAGATATGGGTTTTGCTAAAAGTGAGCAATTTATACGGAAAGCACTGCAAATGGGGCTTCGTACAGACCAAGACAAAGCTGTAGCTAAAATGCAGCTGGCGGGTATCTGTATGCAAACTGGTCGAAAAAATGAAGCGAAGACGCTTTTAAATGATGCTAAAAAGCTGGATAAAAATAACATGCTCAAAGAGCAGTTGGACATGATGAAAAAGCAAATGGGTATGGTCGCTTCCAGGAACCAAATGCGTATGGCGCAAATGCAAAAAGGAAGAAAGAAAACACCAAAAAGGCGTTAACTTATGGCCGAAACGCTACATATTGACGATTCAAGCAAGGCCGCCCATTATTCTAGCCTCCTTCCACAAATCAAAGCCCTTTGTGATGGAGAGAACAGCAGTATTGCCAATCAAGCCAACATCATAGCTGCCCTGCACCACACTTTTGGCTTTTTCTGGACAGGATTCTACTGGGCAACTGACGAAAATAACCTGGTTTTAGGACCATTTCAAGGTCCAATTGCTTGTACGCGGATTGAAAAAGGGAAAGGCGTTTGTGGAAAGGCATGGCGTGATAAAAAAACACTTGTCGTGCCCAATGTCGAAGATTTTCCAGGTCATATCGCCTGTAGTGCCGACTCCAAATCAGAAATTGTTGTCCCCCTATTTAAAAATAAAGATGTCGTTGGCGTCCTCGATATTGATAGCGATACAATTGGCACATTTGATGAAATCGATAAAAAACACCTCAACACCCTGTGTCAGTGGATTGGCGA
>P_1C_Liq_1_UnCtyDRAFT_1000020_pt1 | contig 31214 bp, 32 predicted proteins | sample Pon1CUnioCityCA_2_FD_10230 | JGI IMG/M metagenome (IMG submission 10230) | reverse complement strand
TCGATCATACCTTCAAGGGCTTTTCCTGACTCTTTAGGGTGTGTAATCTGAACGATTTCTACTTTGTCAAACTGATGTAAGCGGTTAAGCCCTCTTACGTCTTTTCCATAAGATCCTGCTTCTCTTCTAAAACAAGGAGTGTAGCCACATTTTTTAATAGGAAAGCTTTCTGCCTTTACGATTTCATCACGGTAAATGTTGGTAATAGGTACTTCAGCAGTAGGGATTAAGTACAACTCATCTTCTGTTACATGGTACATTTGGCCTTCTTTGTCAGGTAGTTGCCCTGTGCCAATACCTGAAGCTTCATTCACTAAATGCGGTGGAATTACTTCTTGGTAGCCAGCCTTTTCTGCTTCATCAAGAAAGAAATTGATCAAAGCGCGCTGCAATCGGGCGCCTTTTCCTTGGTACAGTGGAAAACCTGCTCCGGTGATTTTTACGCCTGTTTCAAAATCAATTAAACCGTATTTATTGGCAAGTTCCCAATGGGGAAGAGCTTCATGATCGAAATTTGCTGGAATACCTTCGGTATAAATGATTTCATTATCTGTATCGCTTTTGCCTGCAGGCACTTTGTCTTGTGGGATATTAGGTAGTTGGTAAAGTAGTTCAATCTGTTCCTCTTCAATTTTTCTCAGGCTCTCTTTTAGTGCGTTTGCAGAATCTTTCAAGCCCTTGCTTTTTTCTCTCAGTTGGTTGCCTTCTGCAGCATTCCCACTTTTAAATAGGTCACCAATTTTCTTGGCCATTTTGTTGGCTTCTGCTAATTGATCATCCATTTCTTGCTGAGTTGATCTACGCTGATCGTCTAAGCTTAAGATTTGATCGATCGTGCTAGCAGCATCTAGCTGCCGCTTGGCATAACGCTCTTTGATGAGCTCCTTGTTTTCTCTTAAAAAAGGAAGTTGAATCATGTCTTCAAGATTGAAGCCGCAAAGGTAATGGAGTTGTTGCGATTTTGTTGGTTAAGGATGCTTAAAACTATTGCTCAGTTTTTTTAAGCCAAGTAAAATTAAATGAGGACTTAAAGCAAGAATTGCTATGACTATTGACTCTAGAATAAAGAGTAATACAGCATCTGAGAGGTAATTGCTGAAGTAAGAATGAAATTGAGTTTCGCCTAGAAAAGATTGTAGAAAGCCAATTAGGAAAAAGGTCAACCAGGGTGGTTTGCCTTTTTGGAAAAGCTTAAAATCATTCTCTTGCTTTTTCCACCGAAATACTTCTCGACCCAAAATGAAAAGCCAAAGTAGGAGGCAGATTAAAGCAATCATTGTAAAGTATTCCACCACCTAAAAATAAAAAACCCAACTCACTAAAGCAAGTTGGGCTATTTTTTGTCTTGTAACTTGGTCTTAAGCTTCTGCCTCAGCCTTCACGTGTACAAATGACTTTTTACTTCCACGCGTTTGGAATGAAACTACTCCATCGGTCAATGCGAACAAGGTATGGTCTTTTCCCATTCCTACATTCTCACCTGGATGGTGCTTAGTTCCTCTTTGGCGTACAATAATATTTCCGGCAATAGCTTGTTGGCCGCCAAATATTTTAACGCCAAGGCGTTTACTTTCCGAATCTCTACCGTTTTTAGAACTACCGGCTCCTTTTTTATGTGCCATGATCTATAATTTTTAGGATTACTTATCTTCTTTTTTATCTTCTGCTTTCTTTGCAGCAGGCTTAGCTTTTGCTTTAGTAGCAGTTTCGCTTTTAGCCTTCGCTTCCTTTTTGGGAGCTGCTTTTTTAGCAGGCGCTTTTTTTGCTGTTTCCTTTTTTGCTGTAGCTTTTTTAGCTTCAGCTTTAGGTGCAGCTTCTTTCTTTTCTTTTTTAGCTTCAGTGGTCTCAGCTTTAGCTTTAGGTGCAGCTTTCTTGGCAGCGCCTATGCTTTCAATTTCAATTTTACTGAGGTACTGACGGTGACCGTTTCTCACCTTGTAGCCTTTTCTTCGTTTCTTTTTAAAGACGATCACTTTGTCGCCTTTAAGGTGTTCAACAATCTTTGCTGAAACTGAAACACCTTTTACAGCCGGGGCGCCAACTTCTACTTTTTTACCATCAGAAGTTAGAAGAACGTTGTCAAATGTGACTTTAGAACCTTCTTTACCTTCCAAACGGTGTACAAAAAGCTGCTGGTCTTTTTCTACTTTGTACTGTTGCCCTGCTATCTCTACAATTGCGTACATGCTTTAGGGTTTACGTTTGTTACTTTTTAAAAATGGACGGCAAATTTAGTAAAAATCTTCTAAGCCTAGCAATAGCTAACTAAATTATTGAGCCTTAGCTAATGTCGCACGCTCTTTCCGCTCTAATTTATTGTCGCGGTTGATCAAATAAACTCCAAATAGGATGATGCTAATGCTAATAAGCTCTATAAATTCTATCTTTTCTCCGTCTACTACACCCCAAAAAATGGCAAAAACCGGAATAATGTAGGTGACCGAAGAGGCAAAAACTGCAGATACTTTCTTGATTAACATATTAAAAAGAATGACGGCTATTGCTGTGCCAAATATGGCTAATAGTGCAATAAAGAACAAGTTCAACCAAGCATCTGGGTCTGTTTGCATGCGTTGTGTAAAGTCGGTGGTAAAAAGATAGATTCCTGAAGCAGGTCCAATCAAAGCGAAGCCAAAGGTTGTGATGTTCAAGGAGCTGACCTCTGCAAGCTTGGTTTTGATAAAGTTTACGTTAGTGGCGTAGCAAATGGTCGCTAAAACCACTAATGAGGCATATAAAAAATCATCGTTCTCTATGCTTATGCCACCGTTAACCGCTAGTAAACTGATGGCTCCAATTAAGCCAACCAAAGCACCTAAAGCCTTAAGCTTTCTGAAGGTCATGCCAAAAAAGGCTAAGCCAATAACAACTGTAAAAAGCGGAACCAAGGAGTTTAGCATACCGGTTAGCGAACTGCTTATTTGAGTTTGAGCCTTGGTAAATAAAAAAGCTGGAATACCACTTCCTAAAAATCCTGCTATCAGAATAGGAGTCCACTGCTTTTTTTTGATCTTACCTAAGTTTCGAATAAAGACAGGCAGTAAAAAAAGGAAAGAGATAAAAATTCGCAGGCAAGCCACTTGTATATTGTCGAAAGATTGAAGCCCATTTTTCATTAAAATGAATGAGCTTCCCCAAGTGAAGGCAAGGAAGATTAAAAAGATCCACTGGGTAAGCGGTTTGCTGAAATCGATCATGGGCTTTGTATGCTGTCAAAAGTAAATTTATATTCTTTAACAGTGCATCAAACCCTTTATGCTTATCTTTGTTCCAAAGGAAAAAGAGATGAAAATCAGAGTACTAAGTTTTGCATTATTAATAAGTGTTGCTTTTGTTTTTAAATCTTGCCAAGAGGCAGAGACTGAAGAAGCTACAGTTGCTACAGAAGTGCTTGCTGAAAACAAGCAAGAAGTTGATATGAAAGTTGACGGAATGGTTTGCGCCATGGGCTGTGCTAAATATATTGAAAAAGAAGTTGGCGACATGAATGGAGTTTTAGCTTCAACAGTAAATTATGAAGAGGGAACAGCACACTTTCAATTTGATAAAAGTGTTCTTTCAGCTAATGAAATCGAGCAATTTATAAATGATATTCACGATGGCCAATATGAAGCTTCTGTTTTAGCTGAAGCAACCTCTAAAGCTGAAGAATCTTCTTCGGAAGAGGAAAGAAGTATAGATAATAACGAAGACGAAGATGAAGTAGAAAAAGAGGTTGTTTCCTTAAAAGAAAACCTAAACATATCTTTTCCAAAGCTGTTTACTTACTTTTTAAAGGCACTTTAAAACAGTAAAATATTACAACCAATCCCGCCTTGAAGCGGGATTTTTTTTGGACAAAAATGAAAAATTCAAATCGCCCAATCATCATCTGGCTACTTAGCGGTTGTGTTCTGATTTTCATTATGGTCGCAATAGGCGGCATGACTCGTTTAACCCATTCAGGTTTATCAATGGTAGAATGGACTTTATTCGGAAGTACTCCTCCTTCTACAGATGCTGCCTGGCTAGAAATGTTTGAGAAATACAAACAATATCCTGAATATAAATTAGTGAATTTCAATTTCAGCCTAGAGGAGTTTAAGCGGATCTTTTGGTGGGAATATATTCATAGAATGTTTGGTCGTTTTATTGGACTTGTTTTCATTATTCCTTTTTTATGGTTTTGGATTAAAGGGAAGTTAAGCTCCTCTTTAAAACCTAAACTCGTGTTCTTGCTTTGCTTAGGGGGCTTTCAAGGATTACTTGGCTGGTATATGGTTAAGAGTGGATTGATCCAAGACCCTGACGTAAGTCATTACCGTTTAGCAATGCACCTTACAACAGCCTTTTTAACCTTTTCTTATACTTTTTGGTTGGCGCTCGGTCTGATCTACCCCAAACCTACTACGCAGGTTTCAGGCATGAAAAATTCGATTAGGGGATTGCTAATGCTCTTAATTGTGCAGATAGTTTGGGGAGCTTACGTAGCTGGCTTGAATGCAGGAAAGGTCTACAACAGCTGGCCGCTTATGGGTGATTCTTTGATAGCGGACTCTGTAACAGCAATGTCGCCTTGGTGGTCTAATTTTGTTGAGGGATTGGCAGGAGTGCAATTTGTTCACCGTTATTTGGCCTACGCAGTTGTTGCATGGGTAATCTACTTAGTGATTAAATCGAGGAAGAAGGTGCTTGCAAGCAGTCAGAAAGCAGGTATCAATTTCCTTGCTATTGCTGTAAGTTTTCAATTTTTACTCGGAATTTTTACGCTTCTGTATGCTGTTCCGGTAAGTCTAGGCCTATTGCATCAACTTGGTGCTTTTATTTTATTGGGCGGCACAATTTTTTGTTTGCACCGATTTAGCAAAACCTCTACTGATTTTGCTCAGGCGATTGCCAGCTAAAGGTTTCAATAAAGTGCTCAATGTCTTTTTGGATGTAACTTAAAACAGGAGCTATTGAATCGTAATTGGGTTCAACATTAAAGTAAAGAGCTCCCCGCAAGAAATGTTGGTTGCTGTCCGTTACAAAGAATTGTAAGTTGGAGGCAGCATTACCTTCTATTTGATAGTACATACCATAGACAGATTCTTCAGGATTTACGATCTGGTTTTCTTGGATGTCTTGAGCTTTAACAACGTGTTTATAAACGAGTGACCTAGAATCTTCAAGTAACTTTGCTAAGTTAGTGTCTACTGGCGCATAACTAAGGTGCACTCTTGCTCCAAAGCGCTTAAAATCTAAATTTAGAAAGTTTGGATTTTTTGCTGACCGTTCCAAGTTGGTTGCTGCATATTGGGGAAGTTCAAACCGAAAAGGAAAAGGCAGGCTATCTACTTCTCGGTAATTTTTTTCAGCTAAGTCTATCCTAAAATAACCTTCAGGCCTTGGAACGCTGCTCCTGTCGCAAGCCCCCCAACTGATCAGGCATAAGGTAATTGCTAGAAATCTAATTGGCTTAGGCATAGCTTATTCGTTTCCTTCCTCTTTAGGGAGTATGGTTATTTTCACCCTTTTTATCCTTCTTTTATCTGCTGCATCAATGGTAATCAGAAAGTTTTCAAAGGTTGTTTTCTCATTTTTCTGCGGGATTTTACCAAAAATCTCAAGTGCAAATCCAGCTAAGGTTTCAGCTTCACCTTTAGCTTCATCAAAAGGTTCATCATCAAGGTCGAGTACTTTGTAAACATCATTTATTGGTGTCTTACCTTCGAAAACATAGTTGGAATCATCCAGTTTAGAATAAGTCAAGTCTTCATCGTCAAACTCGTCTGATATTTCACCTACGATCTCTTCTAAAATGTCCTCTAAACTAATGATTCCGGAGCTCCCTCCATATTCGTCAACTACAATTGCTAAGTGAGTCTTTCTACCTTGAAATTCTTTTAAGAGATCATCAATTTTCTTGTTTTCAGGTACAAAGAAGGGCTTTCGAATGAGTTTCATCCATTCAAAGTCGTCTTTGTTTAGGTGGGGGAGTAGATCTTTTATGAAAAGAACCCCTTTAATGTTGTCAAAATTATCGTGATATACAGGAATTCGAGAATAGCCTGACTCCAAAATGGTGCTCCTTACTTTCTGAATGTCATCGCTATCTTCTAAGCTGATCACATCAACCCTAGAGGTCATAACTTGCTTTACCTCAATATTGCCAAATCGAACTATTCCTTCTAATATCTTTTGGTCCTCATCGCGCTCATTTTCATCAGAGGTGAGTTCCAAAGCATGCGATAACTCATCGACGGAAATGTTGTGTCCTTTCTTTTTTATCCGTTTATCGATAAAGTTGGTAGAGTTTACTAATAAACTGCTAAAGGGTTTTAAAAAGGCTCTTAAATAAAAGATGGGGAAGGCCATCAATGAGGCCAAGCTTAAGGCGTTTTTATTGGCATAGATCTTTGGTATTACTTCGCCTAGCAGCAATAATAGAAAAGTAACTACAACCACTTGTATTAAAAATTGAAGTGTCGGACTGAAGTCGGCGATCAGCTGGTCGGTTAAGTAGGTTGACAGGATCACAATCGCTACGTTAACAAAGTTGTTGGTGATCAAGATCGTGGCTAGTAGTCGTTTTGGCCTTTCAAGTAAAGAGGTGAGTAGTTTGGAAGACTTTATTTTTCCTCCTTCTATTTCTGTTCGGTCGTTTGGGCTTAGTGAAAAATAGGCCACTTCAGAACCTGAAATAAGGGCTGAGCATGCCAACAGGATCAGCATGGCTAAAACTGCAACAATAAGTTCTATTGATTGGAAAAGTGGGGAGTTGTTTTGTAAAACGAGCGCTAGGCTCTGTTGAAAGGGGTCATCCAAAATAAATTAGTTTGGTAAACACTTGCGTCAAAGCAATTAAACTAAAACGGCAAATCGTCTTTTGAGTCCTCTTCTTGATTGTGATCAGCCGGAGCAGTTTTGCTGTTTTCCGTAGTTTTCGAAGCACTGTTTTCACCTCTGCTGCCAAGCATTGTCATGTTGTCTCCAACAATTTCGGTGGTATAACGAGTATTACCCTCTTTGTCTTGCCATGAACGGCTTCTTATTTTACCTTCAATATATACTTGACTTCCTTTTTTAAGGTATTGCTCAGCAACTTGGGCTAAGCCCCTCCAAAGCACGATGTTGTGCCATTCGGTTTGCTCTTGCCTATTGCCATTTTTGTCTTTATAGCTTTCAGTTGTAGCAACCGGAAAGTTGGCTACAGCTGCGCCATTTTCTAAATGTCTTACTTCGGGATCTTTTCCAAGATTTCCTACAAGTATCACTTTGTTTATTCCTGCCATTCAGTGTAAAATCAAGATTTTGCTTCGGGCAAAGATAGCAAATTGGTCTCTTCCTTTAAATACTTTTCAAGTAATATAGGAATGGGAAATTGCTTCAGGGAGGGTTTGGTGATTTGTTTGAATTTTAAAGGTTGAATTTCATCTAGGCGTTCAATCTTTAGGTGATAAAAACGGCTGTAAATTATCTGGTGAGATAAGATATGCTTGCGTTCTTCGGAAACTGCTTCGACAGTAAATGACTTTTGCTTAAGTAATTCTTTCAGCGCTTTGCTTTTGATTAGTTCTTCCGTGCTTTTTGGGGCAGTAGATTCAATTAAAGGAAAATCGTATAGGTTTTGCCAAATTCCCTTTTGGTCGCGTTTTTTGATCAAAAGGTGTTTTTGATCTTCGATGATCAAATAGTGGAAGAAACGCTTTTTCTGTTTGATGCTTGCTTTCTTTACAGGTAGTTCAGCAGCTTTGTTTTTTTCGAAAGCAAAGCAATGTTCGTTAACTGGGCATGATTCACATTTTGGTTTTTTAGGTGTACAAACCAAGGCGCCTAATTCCATTACTGCCTGATTGAATATAGCAGCTTGGTCTGTAGGCATTAAGGTTTGAGCGATTCGGCTAAACTCTTTTTTAGCCTTCGGCGTATTAATGGGCGTATAAATCCCGAATATTCGAGCCAGTAACCGATATACATTGCCATCAACCACGGCTGCAGGCTGATCAAAAGCAAATGAAGCAACAGCGGCTGCAGTGTAATCTCCAACACCCTTGAGCTTTTTTAATTCTGTAAAGGTGGTAGGAAACTTTCCATCGTATTCATTTACAATTTTTTTAGCTGTAGCATGCAAATTCCTAGCTCTTGAATAATACCCTAAGCCTTGCCAATTTTTTAGCACCTCCTCTTCAGAAGCCTGAGCGAGATCTTCCACCTGGGGGTATTCCGCGACAAATTTCAAGTAGTAAGCAAGTCCTTGATCAACTCGGGTTTGTTGAAGTATTATCTCTGAAAGCCATATTTTATAAGCATCAGTGGTTTCTCTCCATGGTAATTTGCGGTGGTTAGCCGTATACCATTTGATTAATTTAAAGCTGATTAGATGGTTCTGGTCTATAGAATTATTCAAATCGTCGAATAGAATTTTAACAATATGATAATTAGTTAATTGAGGAGAAAATTATTATTATATTTGCCGCCCGAAAAGGGAAACCCCTTATACTTAACTATTGTTTCACACAAATCACAAATTTATTTAAGATGACAAAAGCAGATATCGTAGCTGAGATTTCAGAAAAAACAGGAGTAGAAAAAGTGGCAGTACAAGCTACTGTTGAAGAATTTATGAGCTCTATCAGAAAGTCTCTAGAAAACGGCGAGAATGTTTATTTAAGAGGCTTTGGTAGCTTCATCACTAAAAAGAGAGCTGAAAAAACGGGAAGAAATATTTCAAAGAATACCACTATGATTATTCCTGAGCATTTTATACCTGCTTTTAAGCCTTCTAAAAGCTTTGTAGAAAAAGTTAAACAAAACGTAAAGCCTTAATTTGAGCAAGTTTTCAAATACAACAAAGAAGCAACTCTTGCTAATACTAGCAGGAGTTGTTTTTCTGGTGGCCATTATGTTCATGCCCAAGAGCAAGAGTAGTTCTGAAGATAATGAAATTGCAGAAGAGCTTTTACACAATGATGCTGAGCATGATCATGAACACGAGCATGAACAAGCTTCAGACGAACAAGAAATGGCTCCCGATCAACCGAGCTTAAGTCCTGAGCTAGCTCAAAAATTTGAGACTTTAGAGTCGAAAGCAAAACAAGTAGCAGATGTTGATACTAAACTTGCCTTATATGACTCTTTAATTGGGCTAAGCATCAAGAATAACTTACCACCATCTGTTGCAAAATACAGTAAACTAAAGGCACAGGCTGTACCTACAGAAAATAATTGGCTTTTAGCCGGTGATAATTATTTTAAAGCTTTTCGACTATCAAAGAACAAAGCTGCACCAATGATCAAGGGTGCGGTTAAATGTTACAATGAGGTTTTAGCGCTTAATGAGAACAACTTAGTGGCTCAAACTGCACTAGGCGTGGCCTATGTTGAAGGAGCCGCAGCCATAGGCGCTATGCCTATGAAAGGAATAGGAATGCTTAAGGATGTGTTAAATGTTGACCCAGAAAATATAGATGCCTTAACAAATTTGGGTTACTTTGCAATTCAATCAGGTCAATACGAAAAGGCGATAGAACGTTTTGAAACAGTGCTTAGGATTGATCCTGAAAATGCTGAAGCTTACATTTATTTAACTGATGTTTATTTGAGCCAAGATAAGGTAAGCAAAGGGATAGAGACATTAGAACAATACAAATCTATGGTGAACGACCCACTTGTTGCTAAACAAGTGGATGAATACATCTTAGAATTAAAAAACAAATAATATTTAAAACTTAAAGTTATGCCAAGCGGTAAGAAAAGAAAAAGACATAAGATGGCGACACACAAGCGTAAGAAGAGACTACGCAAGAACCGTCACAAAAAGAAAAAGTAATCCAATACTCTTTTAGGGGAGTTCTCTCCCTGTTTTGATTCTTGAAATAATCCCTGCATGTACTATGCCTTGGGATTGTTTCGTTTGTATAACTTTTGGCCCTATAGGGCGAATGAAGTAAATTATCATGAGTGTTGATTTAGTAATCAGCTCTAAGCCTTCAGAAGATGTCATTGCTTTACTTGAAGACAAAAGGCTTATTGAGCTGCACAAAGAAAAGAGTAACAATAATTACTCTGTAGGCGACATATATTTAGCTAGGATAAAGAAAGTTATGCCTGGTCTTAATGCTGCTTTCGTTGATGTAGGCTACGGGAAAGATGCTTTTTTACATTACTTAGATCTCGGACCCAATTTCTCATCCTTGAATAGTTATGTAAAAGCAGTTAGGGCTAATAAGTATCAATCAGCTTCACTTAAAAAATTCAAGTTTGAAGCTGAAATTGATAAAGGTGGTAAGATTTCGGATCAACTCGAGTCGAATCAGCATGTTTTGGTTCAGATAGCGAAAGAGCCTATTTCTACCAAAGGACCTAGGTTAAGCAGTGAGATTTCGCTTGCAGGCCGATACATGGTATTGGTGCCTTTTTCGGATCGCATCTCTGTTTCTCAAAAAATCCGGAATTACGAAGAAAAAGAAAGGCTTAAAAGGCTGATTAAGAGTATTCGACCTGAAGGTTTTGGTGTTATTGTGCGAACAGTGGCTGAGAATAAAAAGGTGGCTGATCTTCATGCTGATCTAAGTGACTTGATGAATAAGTGGGAAGAATGTTTCAAGCAAATCAAGAAAGCAAAGCCTCCGCATCGTGTCTTAGGGGAGTTAAGCAGGACTTCAGCAATGCTAAGAGACTTGCTCAACAAAGACTTCAATAAAATATACGTTGACAATTTTGATACCAAGAAAGAGCTTGTAAGCTACATAAAGTCCATAGCTCCCGGCAAGGAGAAGATGGTTCAAGGATATCGCCGTAAAATTCCAATTTTCCAGCACTTTGGCATTGAGAAGCAAATCAAAGCTTCATTTGGTAAAAATGTTACCATGAAGTCGGGTTCTTATCTAGTGATTGAGCATACCGAAGCCATGCATGTTATCGATGTTAACAGCGGACAAAGGAGTCGTACAAGTGATGATCAAGAGCAAAATGCACTAGAAGTCAACATTGAATCAGCTGAAGAAGTCGCTCGCCAATTGCGTTTGCGTGATATGGGTGGAATCATTGTGGTGGACTTTATAGATATGCGTGAAGGGGCGAATCGCGAAAAGCTGTTTGAGAAAATGCGTGAATTCATGAAAGAAGACCGCGCCAAGCATACCATATTACCTCCCACTAAATTTGGTTTGATTCAAATTACACGGCAGCGTGTAAGGCCTGAAATGGATATCAAAACGGCGGAGAAATGCCCTTGCTGTAATGGCACCGGAGAAACGCAAGCCACTGTTTTATTGATCGATGAGATTCAAAACAATTTACGCTACATTCTAACGCAGTTTAACCAGAAGAAGATTACCCTAACTGTACATCCATTTATCGAGGCTTATATCACAAAGGGATTTTACTCCCTTCAGCGTAAATGGTATATGAAGTATAAAAAGTGGGTAAATGTTAGAGCTTCTGACGCCTATCAGTTTTTAGAGTACCGCTTTTTTGACTTAAACGGCGAAGAAATCAAGCTGAAGTAAGGACTCCTTATTTAAAAGTTAAGTTTCTGAGCTTTCGGTAATGCCAAAACAAGGGTATTAAAGAAATTATTGTAGCTATAGCTGCTAGATGGAATGCCCAAGTAATGTTTGAGCCTTTACTGAAAAAGCTAAGCGAGAATAGGCCTATAAAAATAGATCGCAGCAAGATATTTATGCTTTGGAATACACTATTGGTACGACCAATGATGTGATTCGGTATGTGATTGAATAAATAGGTGATTCGTTGAATGCGTATACCTGCATTGGCTATGCCAAGACCAAGAGCAAAGGCGAATAGCAAATAAATATTTTGACTAAGAGCGAGAACCTCAAAGCCAATCAAAGCAAGCAACATGAGTGCAATAATAGAGTATACGCTATTTTGATTTCTAAAAACTCTGCTCACAAAAAAACCTGCCAGAAGGGCTCCAATAGCATAATGTACTTTAGTGGTTGCATAGACATCGCCTGCTGCTTCAAGGTGTTGATCTATGTAGATAGGCCACAAAACATGGGTAGATACTAACACAAAAATAAAAACGGTAAATGAAGCATTGCCAAAATAGAAGAGTAAAGGCCTATTTTTCAAATATTGCAAGCCTTCTTTTAGTCTTACCGCAATTGGTTCTGTAGAAATTTTTTTGGGTGTTGTAGGAATGTATTTAATGAAGTAGATTAAGGTCATTGCAAGCAAATAGGTCATACCATCCATCAAAAATATTCGCTTTATTGGCCATGGCTCAATTTGTAAATGATAGCTTCCGATCGAAAGGTCAATTCCTTCAATAAGCATAACCGCTCCTGCTCCTGAAAGAACATTAGTGGCTTGACCCATGATCTCTAGTAAAGAGTTGGTTTTACTGTAAAGGTGTTTCTCGGTAATTTCTTGCCCAAAGGCATATAAGGTAGGGTAGTGGATGTTGTAATTGAAAAGGGTAAAGCAAAACACAAAAGCAACCAAGAGAAGTGGTACTTGGCCCTTTAAGTAACCCGCTGCTGCTACACTGACTAAAACCACGAAGCTAATCGCACAAATAGTCAAGAAGATATTCTTTCTTGGAAAGCGATCGATCAGGGCACCTGCATACAGCCCCCAAAATAAAGTAATGAATGTTGCTATGGCGTAAATCAAAGTAAAGGTTGAGGGATCACCAACTATTTTCGTGAAATACCAAGGAATAGCTAACATGCTTATTCCTTGCGCAAAATGCGATATTGCATTCGCACTTAATAGTAAAATAAGAGCTTTTTTATTCTTCAAATCAGGACTTCCCGCTTATTTTCGTGCAAAGTAACAGAGCTGTTTTAAATGTATCGTGCTAATAGAAAAATATCTTTAGAAGAAGCTACAAACAAGCTTATGCGTTATTGTGCCTATCAAGAAAGATGTTCTCAAGAAATCAAAACCAAGGCTAAGCAATATGGTTTAAGCACAGATCAAATTAATGAGGTACTAGCCCTCTTAAAGAAGGAGAATTTCGTGAATGAACAACGCTTTGCTGAGGCATACGTTAGGGGAAAAGCAAAGGTGAAGCGTTGGGGTTACTACAAAATTCGAGCTGCCCTAAAAGCAAAGGCAGTTGAAGAGCAAGTAATTGACTCGGCATTGGAGCTATTAGACGAGGAGCTAGAACGCACTAATTTAGCTTATTGGTTTGCACGAAAGGTAAAAAGCGAAGAATTAGACTTTGAAGAGCAGCAAAAGGTATTTCATTATTTACAACAAAAAGGCTTTAAGTCTGAAGCTATTCAGCAACTCATGAAAAGTGAAGGTTTACTTAAGTGACTTTCCTTTGATCAACCTAATTCCAAAAAGGCCATCTGAAAACTCAAGGGTTAAATACTCCCACTTCTTTTGGTGTTTTTTGTAGTTTTTATTCTGATTTACAGTTCTGAGGTATGTTTTTTCATCGTACGCATTATCTTCAAGGAGATAAACCGTGTTCCCATTTTCTCGAATACTTTGCTCTATGCGATAGGTCTCTTGGTAAGTCGGTCCGCTAAATATGCCGTTGATCAATATTATAGCTGCGCAAAAGAGTGGGCCTAGAGCCAAGAAGTTGAGTAGGATATATTCATAAAAGCTCATGGTATATTTCTTTCGGTAGATTTTAATAGGAATGAAAAACCCAAGGCCAACACTAAAAATTGCCAATTGAAAAAGGCCAAACAGCTTAAGGTCCAAGCCTTTGAAAATAAAAAAGATGTAAAAATTACAAGCGAACCAAGCAATCACCATTAAGAGGTGTATGTCAGTCATGTTATCTTCTTGAGGAAGATCGAGTTTACTGGATAACCTTTGTTTACTTACAGCAGTATGCTTTTTTCGGGGACTTTTCATTATTCATGAGCTAAAGCTGTTTCATTAAGTGAGAGTAAAGTTCTACCATACAGCTAACATCATATTTATGAACGCGTTCATTCGGTTGATGTACATTGTTCTCAGCGGCACCAATAAAGCACCAGTCAATTGGATATGGAGCCTTTTGAAGCGCATTTCCATCACTACCACCTGCACTTTCCACTTCGATTTGATAGTCAATTCCTGAGGCTTTCGCTAAGTCAATTATCTTTTGAATGAAAGTTCTTCTTGGAATTCCTGAATCTCGATTAGAGATGGCTACTCCTTTACCATGTTCTACTCCTTCAGTTACCCAAGTGATATCAGAAATAAGTGCTTGACGAACTTGATACTTTTCATAAAGGTAGCGAGCACAATAACCAACGCTTCCTCCTCCAACTTCCTCCCAAGCTGAAAAAACGATTGCACCATCAGTAAGGGTTTTGGCAAGTTCAAGTGCATTCCACATTCCCAATCGATTGTCCAAGTAGTTGCTTTCTAAGTAATCTCCTTGGTCCATAAAATTGGTCTGATAACAAAGTGGAGTACCTGGATCGATCATCCGGTCAGTTTGCAATACCGTTTTGATCACCTTGTTTTCTAGACTTTCGTCTTCTACCGAATAATGTAGTTTGCCTTTAATTTTACCTTGACTATCTGAGCCAACTAGCACAGTGCCTTCCTCGGCTTTTGGTCCGCCAATTTTTAACAGTTGATTGCTATAGCCTACTGTATAACCAACCGAATCCATGTGGGCATATACAGCGGTTCTTGGTTTGCCAAAGACCAAGATCAGACAATCTTGGTAATCATCACCATGAATAAGTGTAGGCTCTACTTTCCAAGTGTTTTTAACTTTTTCAATGTAGGAAAGTAAAAAGGACTTCATTACACCTTCGCAGCCCGAGGGTGCTTGGATGTTTACAAGTTCTTTTAGTAAGGTAAAATCGTAATTGCTCATGCTGCGAAGTTACTCACAGCGCTTTAATTAGTTGTTCAACATTACAGGCATAACAAGCATCAGAATTTCTTCTTGATCATTATCGTTGCTTGTAGGCGTTAAAATACCTGCTCTGTTTGGTGCAGACATAGCAATACTTACTTCTTCACTATCAAGATTGCTCAGCATTTCGATCAAAAACCTAGAATTAAATCCGATTTCCATATCGTCTCCATCAAATTGGCAGGTAAGCCTTTCGCTAGCGTCATTGTTAAAATCAGCATCTTCAGCACTGATTTGCAATTCGCTTCCTGTCATTTTTAAACGCACTTGATGTGTTGTCTTGCTTGAGAAGATACTAACACGCTTGATTGAGCCTAGAAATGCATTTCGCTCAATGGTTAATTTGTTGGGGTTTTCTTTTGGAATAACCGCTTCATAATTCGGATACTTTCCATCTATTAAGCGGCAAACTAATTTAGTATCTGCAAAAGTAAAAGAGGCATTCGTCTCATTGAATTCAATTGCAATTTCATCGTCAACTGAGCTCAAGATGTTCTTTAATAAGTTAAGCGGTTTTTTAGGCATGATAAAACTTTCCGTTTTAGCCGCGCTAGAATCGCTTCTTCTGTACTTTACTAATTTGTGAGCATCAGTAGCCACAAAAGTTAGTTCTTCTTTAGAGAGTTCGAAGAATACTCCCGACATAACAGGACGTAAGTCATCATTACCACTTGCAAAAATGGTTTTTTCAATGGCATTGAAAAGTAGTTCACCTGGCACATTTAGTTTAGAAGGTGATTCAACTTCAGGAGTTTTAGGAAATTCAGCACCATCCTGACCACTCAAACGGTATTTACCATAATCAGAAGAGATCTCAATCAGCTTTTTCTCTTGGTCAATGCTAAACGTAAGCGGTTGATCTGGTAGCGATTTTAAGGTATCCAATAGCAATTTAGCAGGAATTGCCATCATGCCATCTTCTTTTGCTTCAACTTTTAATTGTGTGGTCATGGTAGTCTCAAGGTCAGAAGCAGTAACTTCCATTTGTCCTTCACTGATCTCAAAAAGAAAATGATCTAAGATTGGCAAAGAGTTAGTTGAGTTTAAAACACCACTAATGTTTTGCAGTTGCTTGAGTAAAGTTGAACTGGATACAATAAATTTCATCTTCGACTTATTTTTAACGAATAGCTAACAAATTTAACGGATTTGCTTAGGCCTTGGCAGCTCGATCAAAATTTACTTTTCAACATTTGTTGATTCCGCAAAAGCATGGAAATCAGGAAGAAATTTGTCAAAATAAAAATTCTGTACAATAGGATAGTTGTCTGCCCCCATAAACGAGCTGAAAGCATACATGCGTTCAGGATGATAGTCGATCGGAACCCCTTTTAAATTTGCTCCGGGTGCAACAGGCATATAAAATGTCTTAAGTAGGTGTTTGTCGCCATTTTGCATGACTACTTCAAGCTTATGTCTGTATGGCGATTGGTAGATGGAGTCAAGCTCTTCTTGAGGTGTTTTTTTATCTACGTATTCGTAGAAAACCTTAGAAAAGAGTTTAAAATATGGAATAGCTACAGCAGCTTCAACTTTAGCTTCTGTTCCCTTGTCTAAATTCTGAATGGAGAATTCAGATTTATCCTCCTGAACCAAACGAAAACTGGCCATACTATCTGCTGAATGTTCAACAGAAATACTTTTGATCTTTTTGGGGTCTACTTGCAGAATAAGCGGGTTTCTCCATAATTCTGGTTCAACCATGAATCTTGGTCCCAAAAATCCGCGTTCCATCAGTAAATGGCCAATGTAAGGCATACTAGATTTCTGCCCATCTTTTTCTAACAACATATAAGTGCCCATTCGGCTGGCAGTAGCGTCTCCCACATACCATACCTTCAAAGGCTCCTTTTCTCCTTTTTCATAAAACTCTACTTTGGTAGCTCCGCTAGCTAACCTTTTGACAACACCTTCAAAGGTTTTTTTAGATACCGGGGCTTGTATTTTGAGGTCATGTGCTGTTTTTAAGATGAGTTTGATCGCATCTGGTCTCGCTTCAAACTTCCCGTTTACCAACCACTTTTTTCCTTCTCTTCGACTGATCAGCACCTTTTTTCCATTAGGCTGACTAATAAATATTTGGTCAATAGCTGAGGTATCTTCAATTGCAAAGTCCTTAAAATTATTGTCAGTGCTTAGAAGATTATTTCCTTGCTCATTTTGGTATAAAAAATATGCAGCAAGTAAGAGTAGGATAAGGGCAAGGACTCCTAATAAATTTCTCATAGTAATTAGGTATATTTTTTCTTTCGCACAAAGTAGATCACTACTCCAATCAATATGATCAAAGCAATAGGGCTTAGGGTATTTATTAGCTGGATTAGCAGACGGTTTTGCTGAATAATTTGTGTATTTAGAAGTCTGATCTTAAAGCTTTTGGTTTTAGAAAGAATTAAGCCTGAATCATCGAGCAGGTAGCTCAAAATGTTCATGAAAAAGTCTTTGTTACCATAAAATTGTTTGGTGTATTTGTCGAAACCAAGTGCGTAATATTGATTGCTCTGTTCGTTATATTCGTTTCGGATCAATTCTCCATCCGAAAGGAATACCATCTGCGTTTCAGGACTTTTTTCTTTGAATTGGATTTCCCCTGCCTTGTAGATATTTGAAGTTAAGCGGTTCTGATAAATAGATTCAAATTCTCCTTCTATTAGAACACCAAGCGGAACGTGTTTTTTAGTGAACTGGTCTTTTGGTGGTTCGTAGCTCAACATATTTAAACTAACCCTTGCAGGAAGCTTTAGCACCTTGCTGTATTGAGAGGTGGAAAGTATCACTGTCTTTTTAAGCTTGTCGTTACCAACCAAATCAATGCTGCTTGCAAATTCTGCCTTTACAACATCTAGGTTTTTATTGATTGGGTGGTTGTTCTTTGAACTGATCAATGGGAAATAAAGCCAAGGGAATAGTTGTGTTTTAACTTGGGTTCCGTATTGCCCGCTTACCACAGGAATAGGGGCCGCCCTTAGATCTTGCACGAGGTCTTGGTTTATTCTTACCCCGTACTCAAAGAATTGATCTTCTAGGTTAAGCGATCTTGCAATAGCTAAAGTGGTGTTTCTTTTACGCAAGCTGTCCATGTCAACTCTAGCCTGATCAACTAACCAAATTAGTTTACCGCCATACATAACAAATTGATCTAAGATAAACTTGTCTTTTTCTGAAAAGGCACTATCAGGGCTAGCAACAATGGCTGCATCATATTTATTGACTACTATTGTTTCTGTACTATCTTGGGTTTTAAAAATGCGCTTAGAAAGGCTCGTTAAATTGCCGTTAAGGCGGACACGTTCAACTTCGTAAAATTCACGCATGCTCCCTAAAATATCGGCAGTTTCGTATTTGTTAAGCTCTCCATGCCCTTCTATCAGCGCAATGCTCTTTACCTTGTCTTCTGTTATTTTTTTAATAGCGGAGGCAATTTCGTATTCAAGGCTTTCGATCGACTGGTTAAGCACTACCTCAGGAGGAGCGCCAAATTGGCTTTTTAATAATTGTACGGCTACTTGTTTACCTTGATAGTTTACGATTGCTCCAGGCCAAACTACCTTTTTTGAAACGCCATCCTCATCTTTGATCTCTAGATCTGTTGGCCTAAGGCCTTGTTCATAAAGGTTTTTATAAACGCGATCCCTTTCTTTAATGTCGGGGTTTTCTGATGGATTGATGAATTCAAAGTCTAAATTACCTCCTGCATAGGCTTGAAACTCATCAAGCATCTCCCGGCTTTCATTTCTGAGCCTTTTGAAAGAAGCAGGAAAGTTACCTTCCAAGTATACTTGAACGTAAATTTGGTCATCCAAACTAGAAAGAAGCTCTTTTGTCGGTTTTGAAATAGAATAGCGATTCTCAGCGGTTAGGTCTAAACGCAGAAAAGCAAAGCTCCCAATAAAATTGAGTAGGATTAGGATGCTCAAGGCAATTAAGAAACCAACAATATCTTTTCTTTTGTTCTGATTCATTACCAATTTCTTGAAGCTAGTTTTAGCTTGGTTAGCATAAAGAAAAGGCCGATCAAGGAGAAGAAATAGAGTGCATCTCGGCTATCAATAACGCCCCTGCTCATGGAGGTGTAATGTTCATTGATCCCCAGCTTAATAATTAAAAGATCAATGCTGCCTAAAAAGCCTAATGATCCTATAAAGTCAAAGCCAATAAAACAGATAAAGCTCAAGAATACTGCTATAATGAATGAAATGACCTGATTGTCACTTAATGAGGAAGAAAATAAACCGATTGCTACAAAGCCAGCAGCTAAAAATAACAGGCCTAAGTATGAGCCCCACATACCGCCTTGGTCAATATTACCTTGCGGCGAGCCTAAATAATACAAGCTTAAAAAATAGACCAAGGTTGGAAGCACAGAGAAAAGCACCAAAACAAAGCCTGCTAGGTATTTTGCGGTTATAATCTGCAAATCAGTAAGTGGTTTGGTTAGGAGTTGTTCTATGGTTCCTGTTCTGTTTTCTTCTGCAAACAAACGCATGGTAACTGCAGGAATTAAGAACATAAAAACCCATGGGGCTAGGTTAAATAAAGCGCCAAGTGAGGCGTACTCTCCATTTAAAATATTCAAGTCTCCNGGAAAAACCCATAATACCAAGCCCACTATGGTTAAGAATACAATGATCACAATGTAGCCGATCAAAGACCCTAAGAAGGATTGTATTTCTTTTTTTAATAAGCTGAGCATAGGGACAAAAACTTGGCTGGCAAATGTAAAAAATTAAGCCCGTCTTTTGGGTTCTTTAACAATTCTTCAGACACCGCAAAGCGCTTGTGGCTATTATTATGCAATTGTGGTTGATTACCTTTGTTTCCTATTCAAAGATAAATGCAAGTATTAAAGTTTGGCGGCACTTCAGTAGGAGGTGCAGAAAGAATGAAAAAGGTAGCTCAACTCATTAAAGGAGAAGAGCGAAAAGTGGTGGTGTTATCTGCCATGTCGGGAACTACCAATAGCTTGGTTCAAATTGCTGCTTACCTATTTCAAAAGCAAAATGAATTAGCAGCGGAACTTATTCAGGGTCTTAAGATCAAGTACCAAAAAACCATCGATGACTTATTTGAAAACGAAGCGAGTCAACAAAAGGGTGCAGAACTGGTTGAAAGCCATTTCAACTTTTTACTAGCTTTTACGCAAGATTCTTTTACGATTCATGAAGAGAAGGCCGTGCTAGCACAGGGGGAGTTGCTATCAACTGCACTTTTTCAACTTTACTTGGAAGAAATTGGGATTGAGTCAAAATTATTGCCCGCCTTAAATTTTATGCGAATCGATAAGGACTTGGAACCAGATCACTTCTACATTAAGGAAAATCTTCATCGCTTACTGTCAGAAGCCGAAGAAACGAAGCTTTTTATTACTCAGGGGTTTATTTGCCGCAATGTATATGGCGAAATTGATAACCTCAAAAGAGGAGGTAGTGATTATTCTGCCTCTTTGATCGGTGTAGCATTAGCGGCTGATGAGGTTCAAATATGGACCGATATAGATGGCATGCACAATAATGATCCCAGGGTGGTTGATCAAACAATGCCCATCAGTCATTTGTCTTTCGATGAAGCCGCTGAGTTAGCTTACTTTGGAGCAAAGATTCTCCATCCCTCTAGCATAATGCCCGCGAAACAGGCAAATATTCCTGTTCGTTTAAAAAGCACTTTATCACCCGAACTAGAAGGTACTCTAATTACTGCTACTTCTTCAGGAAAAGGCTTAAAGGCCATAGCAGCGAAAGACGGCATTACGGCTATCAAGATCAAATCAGGTAGAATGCTACTTGCTTATGGGTTTTTAAGAAAAGTATTTGAAATATTTGAGCTGTATAAAACCTCGATCGATATGATTGCAACCTCTGAGGTAGCTGTGTCGGTGACAATTGACGATGATCGACATCTTAAAGAAATTATGGAAGAGCTTAAAACATACGGTAGTGTTGAGGTAGATCAAGCTCAAACCATTATTTGTGTAGTTGGTGACCTTATCCGCTCTGACAAAGGGATTGCTAACCAAGTGCTTGATGTTTTGCAAACAGTGCCAATTAGAATGATTTCCTATGGTGGGAGTAATCACAACATTTCACTGCTAGTTGATGCGAGCCATAAGCAAACGGCCTTACGTCAGCTAAATACCCTCTTTCACGGATGAACAATTTCCTAACTGAAAAGCTTTCGGCCTTTCAAAGCCTCGAGACTCCTTTTTATTATTACGATCTTAACCTATTAGAACAAACTCTTACTAAGGTAAAAGAGGAGATTGTCAACAAGCCTTATCACATTCATTATGCAATAAAGGCCAATGCCAATAGTAGGGTGCTTAAGAGTATAAAAAAAGCAGGTTTTGGAATTGATACCGTGAGTGGTAATGAAATTCTCAAAGGCTCTTGAAATGGGTTTTGATNCCTCAATGATTGCTTTTGCAGGAGTTGGTAAAACGGACAAGGAAATCTTAATTGGTCTAAAGCACGATATATTTACCTTCAATGTGGAATCTCTAGAAGAGCTTAAAATACTTGATCAGTTAGCAGGCAGTGAAGGAAAAAAAGCCGCGGTTGCTATCCGTTTGAATCCTAATGTAAATGCAAATACTCACCATTATATCACAACTGGTCTTGAAGAAAATAAGTTTGGCATCAATCCATGGGAGTTAAGTCAGCTTTTTGACCTTTTAGCTCAACTGAAAAATATTGAGCTAAAGGGGCTTCATTTTCATATTGGTTCTCAAATCAGAGACCTGAGCGTTTTTAAAAACCTATGTAATCGCGTTAACGAACTGCAAAAAGAGTTTAAGGCACGTAATATATCATTGGAGCACATTAATGTAGGCGGAGGTTTAGGAGTGAATTATCAGGAACCCGATGCAGAACTGATTCCCGATTTTAAGGCCTTTTTTCAAGTTTTCGACGATTTCATCGAATTACTTCCCGGTCAAGAGTTACACTTTGAGCTTGGTCGTTCTCTAGTTGCGCAATCTGCAGCATTGATTAGTAAAGTGCTTTTTGTTAAAAAGGGCATAAAAACCAATTTTGTGATTTTAGATGCTGGCATGACCGAATTAATTCGCCCTGCCCTTTATCAGTCTTTTCATAAGGTTGAAAACCTAAGCAAGGCAGATACCCCAAGCAGCCATTTTTACGATGTGGTAGGTCCTATTTGTGAATCTTCTGATTGCTTTGGTAAAAACATCCAATTAGCAGAAACAGAAAGAGGAGATCTTTTAGCAATACGAACTACCGGAGCTTATGGAGAAGTAATGAGCTCAAACTATAATTTAAGAGAGGATGCAAAAATTTATTTTCATGATGAGATATAATTTATTGATAACCGTTTTTTTACTGGTTTCTCTGGCTTTTGGTCAAGTTGAAAAACGCACCTATTTGGTTGATGATGAACTTGTGCCGGTTGAGCATTCAGTAGATATGCAGCACCTTAAGTTAAAAGCCTCATTTCTGCCCGAAGAAAAGCTGATTAAAGGAGAGGTTGAGCAAACATTCGTGGTGCTTAGAAAAGCAGTAGATTCATTGGTTTTGAATGCTATAAGAATGAGAATTGAAGCGGTGGAGCTAAACGGTTCGCCTGTGAAGCACAAGAACACAGGTCGAGAACTCATCGTGTATTTTAAAGAGCCATTGGCTTGGAATAGCGAACACAAGCTTAATATTCAATACCAAGCTAATCCTAAAAAGGGCCTTTATTTCATTGGTTGGAACGACCCAATGGGTAAGAGTAGAAAGCAAATATGGACACAAGGCCAAGGGATCGATAACCGTCATTGGATTCCCATGTATGACGAAAAGAACGATAAACTCACCACTGAAATGATAATTGAGTTCGATGAAGGGTATGAAGTACTTTCAAATGGGGAAAAGTTGAAAGAGAAGAAGCTAGGGTCTGGTAAAAAACTGTGGCACTACCGCATCAGCCATCCTCATCCTACTTATTTGATCATGTTGGGCATAGGCCAATATGGAATAGACGAAAGGAAATCAGCTAGTGGAGTACCCATGAAACTCTATTATTACCCTGACCAAAAAGAGCAACTTGAACCAACTTATCGCTACTCGGTAGACATGTTTGACTATTTTGAAAAGGAGATTGGTGTTGCTTATCCATGGAAAACGTATGCCCAAATACCAGTTCAAGATTTTATGTATGGTGCAATGGAGAATACCACAGCTACCTTGTTTGGAGATTTCTATTTAGTTGATAGTCGAGGATATTTGGATCGGAATTACGTTAGGGTAAATGCCCATGAGCTAGCTCATCAATGGTTTGGTGATATGGTAACCGCACGCTCAAGCGCTCACCATTGGCTACAAGAGAGTTTTGCGACCCATTATGATTTGGTTTACCAAGGTGAAGCATTTGGAAAAGATCATTTTGATTGGACAAGGAGAAATTACAACTTACAGGCTTTAGAGGCTTCTAAAAAGGACTTAAAGCCTATTGCTCACAGCAAGGCAGGAACAGTGCGGCATTACCCCAAAGGAGCATTTGTTTTAGAAATGCTTAAGTATGTAGTGGGTAGAGCGCAATTCAATGCAGCAATTAAATATTACCTAGAAAAACACGCTTATGGCAATGTTGATAGTGGAGATCTGCTGCTTGCTTTTCATGAGAAATTGGGTCTTTCTCTTGATTGGTTCTGGGAAGATTGGGTTTACCGTGGTGGAGAGCCTGAGTATGAAGTGAAATTTGTTCAACTTGCTGATAAAGCAAGCTTTAAAATAAAGCAGGTACATGAGCAGAATGAATTGGTCGACCTTTTTAAAATGCCCATTCTTTTTCAGTTGCATTACCAAGATGGCAGCTTTGAAGAAAAGCAAGTTATAATCGAAGTGCAGACCCATGAAGTAAGCTTTCAAATACCTGCAGGAAAGGAAATTAGTTTCGCCTTATTTGATCCCAATAGCCAAATTTTAAAAAAGGTACAGTTTCAAAAAAGCACCTCAATGTTGAAAGCACAAGCAGTCAATGCTCCCTTTATGCTCGATCGATACGATGCCATTGCTGCATTGATTGAACGTGAATTTGATGCGAAAGAAGCTTTTTTAATGCAGCGCTATCAAGCAGAGCGCTTTCATGCTATTAAGTCTGAAATCATCAAGTATTTCTTACCGCAACTTAATGCCACTTCATTTGAATTAGCAAAAATGGCCATTAATAAGGGCGATACAGAGGTGAAAAAGACCCTACTTGCAAGTACATTAAGAATTCCTGAAGAGTTAGAAACTGAGTATAGTAAGCTCTTAAAAGACTCTTCTTATCAAGTAGTGGAGCAGGCGCTTACTTTACTTTGTTTCTACTACCCTAAAAATGCAGAAAAGTACTTGACCACCTGTGATGGTTTAGTTGGTGATCGATCACATAATGTTAGAATAGAATGGTTGAAACAAGCTTATTTACATCGAGGTAAATTAGAGTATGTTCAAGAATTGAGCGACTTGTGTGGAGAATCTTATGAATTTTTGACAAGAGTTAAGGCAGCCGAGGCTTTAAAAGAGCTTAACTACTTCGATACAAAAGCCCTTGCCAATATGCTGCATGCTACTTTTAGCTTTAATAGAAGATTAGTTGGACCTGTTAGAGCTGTGATTGATCATTTTTTCGAACAAACTACCTACAAGCAAATGATCGTGAATTACGTCTCTATAAAACAATGGGATGACGATGAATTCAATAAGGTCAAACGCTATTTGAAGCCTTAATGCACGGCAAATTTCGAAGTGGTGCTTTCTCCATTTGGAAGATTGATCCTTAGAAAGTAAAGCCCTTTTGATGGAGCATTAAAGTCTAGGCTGTTTTCAGCGCTCAGCCTTAAGTTCTCTTGCAGCAACTGTTTTCCACTTAAGTTAAAAACCTGGATTAAAACCGTTCTATTGATATTGCTTGAAAAAATAATTCTTTGGTCTAGATAGCGGAGTTTACTCGGCCTGATCTGCTTCATTAAATCTTCCATACCCACTACCACAGATACGCACCTATTTGGATTGGCTGTGCTATTTGTTTGAAAGAATTTTGTACCTACTAAGGTAGCACATAGCCTGTAGTTGTTCTCTAATTTGAAGTTATAAGCTTGAATCAAGGTATACTCTTTTACATCCCCAATTCTTAAAGAATCTTCTGCGGGTATCGCTAAACTGTAAAGTTCAGTTGTGTCTGAATTTGCAATCGACAAATTGAAATAGAAGGTGTCAGTGTCTTCAATTATGTTTGGTCCCTCGTTCAAAACTGTTAAGCTAACGTCTACCGTAGCATTACTATCGTAGTTTACATTTGGAAGAGGTGAAGTAATTGCCTGTATGTCCATACTGTTTTGGTTCAAGTAATCAAATACTGTCACACATTTAGTGGCATTTTTTGTCAAGTTTGTTGGAAAACTTTTTGAACCAAGAACTGTAGCACAAAGTGTGTAGCTTCTTTTTGCTTTAAAATTGTAGTTTGTGATTAAGGTATATTCTTTAACATCATCCACGTTAAAAAAGCCTGCTGAAGGAACCTCGAAATTGTAAAATTCAGTGGTGTCAGAATTAGCAATACTAAGGTTGATATAAAAAGTATCGGTATTTACAATAAAGTTCGGCCCATCATTTCGAATAATCAGACTAACATCAACTGTTGAATTAGTGTTGTAATCAATGTTTGATAAAGGAGAGGTGATTGCTGCTATGTCCAATCCATTTTGCGCCACTGCTGTGCTGAAGCAAAAAATGGTAATCAAATACACTACTGTTTTTCTCATCTCTTCTTAAATTATTTTAATCAGTAAGTCGTCAACTTCGATCTTATCGCCTTTTTTTAATTTTAAACGTTTACGAAGTTCAACTACCCCATTACATTTAACCTCTTTGTTGTCAACCATGCTTTTGGCATGGCCGCCAGTTTCTGCAATACCAAGAACTTTCAGTAATTTGATGAGTTCAATGTATTCGTGTTCAAGTTTAAAGTCCATAAATCAGGGCAAATCTACTTTTATTTACGAATCTTTGACTTAAGTGTTCCATTCTATGTCTAACAATCTATTAGCCTTTAGCATTCGTTTTCTTTTTTTAGCTGCCTTTTGTTGCTTTAGTCTGTCTTCAGTTGCACAAAAATGCCAGCTCAAGAATTCGGCCTTTCAAGTAGGAGAGCGCATAGATTATACTATTTATTACCACCTTGCAGGGGTGTGGGTAGGGGCAGGAGAGGTTTACTTTCAAGTTGACTCAGCTAAAATTGGAAAAAGGTCTTACTACCATTTTGATAGCTATGGAACAACCTTCAAACGCTATGATTGGATTTACAAGGTCAGGGACCACTACCAAGCCTATACTAGCATGAAAGATTTCCAACCCTTACGTTTTAAACGCGAGGTAAATGAAGGGGATACCTATATTAGAGAAGATTATCTTTTTGATGCAAGAGAGCATCAAGTGTACAGCTTGCGTAAAATGGAAGAAGACCTGCCTTATGTAAAAGATACGGTGCCTTACCCAAACTGTAGTTTTGATGTTTTAAGTATGATCTACTACGCGCGTAACATAGATTTCTCTGATGCAGAGGTAGGCGATAAAGTGCCCATAAAGATCTTTATTGACAATAAATCACATGAAAGTTACATCCGTTATTTAGGGAAAGAAGAGATAAAAGTAAAAGGTCTTGGAAAGTACCGCTGCATTAAATTTTCGCCTTTGTTGATTGAAGGAACGATTTTCAATGCAGGGGAAGACATGACGGTTTGGGTTACCGATGACCAGAACAGAGTGCCAATACTGATTGAGACTCCTATACTAGTTGGCTCGATCAGAGCTAGAGTAAGCAAAATGAAGGGTTTGCTGCATGCTACTGATGCGTTGATCGAAAAAGCTGATTAGAATAATTTTCGAAGCAGCCAGATAAAGGCTGAAAGAGCAACAGAAACAAGCAGCATAGAGGCAAGTGGCATGTAGAAGGAAAAGTTTTCTTTTTTGATTTTAATGTCACCTGGAAGGTTTCCAAACCAGCTAAATTTTTCTCCTGCAAAAAAGATTAGCAAGCCTATTCCAAAAATTATTAGGCCGGCCGCCGCAAGGTATCTGCCAATTTCTTGCATTATAAAGCCATTAAACCTTGAATTTTATTCGCTTCTTCGTAGCGCTCAATCACTTTTTCTGCGCTCAGCATAAGTTCTTTTGCACTTACGCTTACATAATTTCCTTTATGCGACTGTTTAATGGTAACCTGCGCTTCCACTCCAAATAGGGCTTCCACCTTTGCAAGTTTCTGATTGTCTGATGGGATAATAAACTTGAAGAAGTAAACTCGAGGCCATTCTCCACTTTCCTTTAGTTTTTGTCTTAAGTCAGCATAGGGGTCATTCGTTGTGCTCATGGGTTATTCTCCTTCAATTGGTAGCTTGTCAATAACTTCTTTTAAGCTTTCTAACAAGGCTTTCTTATCACTGTTCTTTTCTTCTTCAATTGCCTCCGTAAGATCTAAGGAGTAGCTCTGAAGCTCACTTTCGCTAAATGCACTATCAAAGTTCTCAATCACGGTGAGTGCCTCAAGGCAAACCATATAGTCTCCTTTAATCGCATGCCTCACAAAAAGGCTTAGGTGGTCCGAACCATCAAGTTTTGACTGCCAAAAAGCAGCAACTAAGAAACTATTGTAAAACTCGAGTGAATTTTCTTCCAGTACGCGAATCAACTCAGGGGTTGCGCTACTGTCTTTTAAGTCAAACAAAAATTCAATTATGGCAGATTCAACCGTTGGCTCGTCAGTTTTACCTAGGGTTTCGAGCAAAGCTTTAAAAGTCTTTTGGTTGCCATCCTTGCGGTTTCTTTTTATAGCATCAAGTACGATTTTTGGGTCTGATGCACCTAATTCTTTTAAAATGCTTTTTACTGCTGCTGAATCTTCTGCCATGGCTTTTATTTTCGCACAAAGTTAAGCGGAACTTGCCCATGAATTAAATTTTACGACTCTGTTATGGGACTTTTAGCTGAGCCAAATAACTTCCATCATCCTCATGTTTTATTAACATAGCCTCTAAACCAACTTTATTTGCTATTTCCTTAAGAGGCTCAAATCCTAAATATAGCCATGAGTATTTTGCACCGAGCTTTTCTTCAAAGGCAAGCTGGTAAAGTACCTCACCTTCTTCAACTATATTTTTTTGATTCTCATCAAAGTAGTCAGGGTCAGAGGAGTCAAGCAAGATTTGCCCTCCTCCATTGCATAGTTTTATAGCTTGAAGCAGAAAATCACGCAAAGCTGCTTGCTTGCCTGCAATGCCTATTCCGTTCATTAAGAAAAGCAAAGTATCAAACTTCTGATCGCTTTCGTAGCTTAAAAAGTCAGTGGTTACGGTTTTCTTGATTCCTCTTGAATTCATGACTTCCACCGCTTCAGCAGATGGGTCTAGGGCGCATACCTCAAAGCCATTATTTTGCAAGACTAATGCATGGGCTCCTGCACCAGCTCCAATATCAAGTATTCGCCCTTTGCATAAACTCAATGCAATTTGTTCTATTTCGGGAAATTCATCTTCAGCTCTAAAAAAAAGTCCAACTTCCATTTCAGTGGAGGTTCCATCCTCTGTATTCACCGTTAGAGTAGCGTCCTCTTTGCCTTCTTCATAAGCTTTTAGAGCTAGGCCATATGGTTTCCAAGCTGGTAAAAGAGCACTCAAGGTCTAATTTCTTGCTCCAAATATTTGACTACCAATGCGTACCATGTTCGAGCCTTCCTCTATGCCGATTTGATAGTCGCCGCTCATACCCATGCTCAATATGCTAAAGTTTGGGTCATCATTGAAATAATTTGCCTTGGTCTGGTCGAAAATCTGCTTTAGCTTTTTAAACTCACTTCTTACCTTATCCATGTCATCTGTAAAAGTGGCCATGCCCATCATGCCGACAATCTTTATATTCTCAAAGTTTTTCAGTTTTTCAGATTCTAAAAAGCTTGTAAGCTTTTCTTCATCCATACCAAATTTACTTTCTTCTTCTGCAATGTGCATTTGCAGTAGCACTTTAATGGTCCTTTCGTTTTGCTTTGCTCGTTTATTGATCTCTTTTAAGGTGCTCAACTTATCAATCGAGTGGATCATGCTTACGAAGGGTGCGATATACTTTACTTTATTCGATTGCAAATGACCAACCATATGCCATTCTATATCCTTGGGCAAGGCCTCGGCCTTTTCTTGCATTTCCTGCGGTCGATTTTCACCAAAAATACGTTGACCAACATCATAAGCTTCTTGAAGGTCTGCTATTGGTTTGGTTTTAGAAACCGCCACTAGCTCTACCTTATTTCCTAGTTCTTCTTTAAAGCGTTTTATATTTTCAGCAATATCCATTTTAATCGTCTTTCTGATTTGTTGAATAAACGGTTAAGCCACTTCTTAGTTTTGGTTCGATCCAAGTGCTCTTTGGAGGCATGATCTGATCAGCGTCTGCAATGTCTTTTAGTTGCTGCATGCTAACCGGAAAGTGCGCAAAGGCAACCTTAAACCTTCCGCTATCTACTTCTTTCATTAGTTTGTCAACCCCTGCTAAACCACCCATGAAGGCAATTCGCTTGTCGGTTCTCAGGTCTTTGATGTCTAGAATAGGGTCTAAAAGGTGATTGGTTAAGATGGCGACATCCAAACTGTTAACCGGATCATGTTCTTCGTATAGCCCTTCCTTTGGAACGAGGCAATACCATTTATGGTCGATATACATGCCGATCTCGTGAACTTTCCTTGGAATAAAAACAGCCTGGTCTGTGTACAATACTTCAAACTCCTTGTTGAGCTCTCTCAAAAATTGCTTAGTACTTAGACCTCCGATATCTTTTACTAGTCTATTAAACTCGTAGATCTGGAGCTCGCTTTCGGGAATAAAAATTCCCATGAAGTAATTATAAGCCTCGTCTCCTTGATGATTTGGGTTTTGATTTTTGAGCTCAGTTCCAAGTAGTGCAGAAGAAGCTGATCGATGATGACCGTCTGCAATATAGATGGAATCAAGCTTCCCGAAAGATTTTTGTATGGTGCTTATGTCTTGATCATAATCTATGATCCAAAAAGTATGACGGACTTTATTTGTGGTCGTAAAGTCATATTCTGCTCTGTTCAGTAACACTTTTTGGACTACCCCATCAATTTCTGGCTGATTGGGGTAGGTGAAACAAACGGGCTCTGCATTTATTTCCACTCCTTTTAAATACTCTTTGAACATTTCCTCTCTTTTGGCAATGGTAGCTTCGTGCTTTTTGATCACTTTTTGATTGTAATCTTCCACTGCTGCACAACCAATAATGCCTAAATAAGGATGTCCGTCTTTTACCTGCCGATACAAGTAGAAACAGGGCTTTTCGTCTTGTGTTAGAATTTGCTGTTCAACAAACTCCTCAAAACGCTCTCTTACCATTTCATATTTAGCAGCACCCTGCTTTTGCTCCTTGACTTTTAGCTTATATTCAGGATTTAAGATGTGCAAAAAGGTAAAGGGATTTTCATCAAGCTTTTGCCTCAGGGCTTGAGGCTTATAGCTGATATAAGATCTAGAAGCCACTAAATGTACTTTGTCTCGGCTAGGCCGAATGGCTTTGAATGGTTTTACGGTTGCCAAATTCTATGCTTTTGTAGGCTAAGTTAAACAGAATGCTTGTCTAAAAAGAAAAGGGCAAAAGTGAATCACTTGCCCTTTTCAAAAAATCGAATAATTTCTACTTGTAAAAATCGATAATGGTATCGGCTAGTTCGTGGCCAATCCTGTCTTGAGCTTCTGCCGTAGCAGCCCCAATGTGTGGACTTAAGGAAATACGCTCATGTTCTAAAATGGCTGATTGTGGATTAGGTTCGTTTTCAAAAACATCTAAAGCAGCATGAGCAAGTTTGCCATTGTTGAGGGCTTCAAGTAGAGCAGCTTCATCAATTACACCACCTCTTGCAGCATTGATCAAGATGGCTCCGTCTTTCATTTTTGAAATTTCTTCTTTCCCAATTAAAGCTTTACCAACTGCAGGTACATGCAAACTAATAAAGTCCGACTCTTGGATCATTTGATCAAGATTGGTCTTAGGAACACTTAGTTTTACGGTCTGATCAGCGATTTGCAGGTTTAATTCAAAAGGACCGTCAAGCATGTCAAAGGCAAGAACGTTCATGCCGCAGCCTAAGGCATATTCAGCTAAGGCTTGGCCGATTCTACCAAATCCATAAATGCCCAAGGTTTTACCTCTGAGTTCTGTTCCCTTTCCATAACTTTTCTTAAGTGCTTTAAAGTCAGTGTTGCCTTTACTTGGCATGTTTCTATTGGCTTGGTGTAAAAAACGCACGGCGCCAAATAAATGCGCCATTACCAACTCTGCTACAGACTGTGAAGAAGAGGCGGGAGTATTGAAAACTTCTAGGCCTTTACTTCGCCCATAGTCAACATCAATATTGTCC
>P_1C_Liq_1_UnCtyDRAFT_1000018_pt1 | contig 31532 bp, 25 predicted proteins | sample Pon1CUnioCityCA_2_FD_10230 | JGI IMG/M metagenome (IMG submission 10230) | reverse complement strand
TTTTTTGATAATAACGCACCCAAATCACCCAAAGCAAAAAGACCACACCATAGATGAACAAAGGAAAAAAGACATCGTGTAATAGGTCTTTATGTTCCGGGATCTCATGAATACCAATGGTGATGAGCGCAACACGAACTACGTTCAAGACATAGATAACGGCCGATCCCGCAATGATATAGAGCAAAGTAGCCTTCCAGCTGGCATGAAAGGCCAATATGAACGACAGGAACATGATCAAAACGCTAATAGAGTTACAACCTTCTATCACCCGGACGATATAATCCTGACCAATAGCGATGGACATGGATTCATCATAAGGCGTTTGCGCGATATAGGTTTCATAACCAAAGGCAGCGATGAGCCTTTCGCTCTGGTGCGCCACGACATTAGTAAAATGGTCCGGATAGTATTCTGGAGAGGTAAGATATGTGAGATATAGCTGATAAAAGAGCGTCAACACCGCATAAGAACCAAAGAATATTAGCAAGAACCTGATCACTGCCCTATTTTTCCTGATAAAGGTTTTCAATGCTGAGAACTTTATTGCAAATATACCTACTTTATTTACAAAATAATTAAGTGATCGAGAAGCCGTGATGTTTATTTTTGTCCAAAACTCGAGAAAAATGCCCCAAAAGATGACCGCAGACCTTGCCAGAAAAGCATTTGAAAAGAACACCGATCAAAGGCAAGCCTTAGAGTACATATGTAATGAACTTAAAGAAAACCTGGACCATTATGATTGGGTAGGTTTTTATTTTCATCATCGCACAGAAGCTAAACTGATACTAAAGGCTTTTGCCGGCGAACCTACGGAACATACAGAAATCCCGTTCGGCAAAGGAATCTGCGGTCAGGTAGCGGAATCCGATGAGAACTTTCGCGTGGATGATGTCAATGCGCAAGAGAATTACATTGCCTGTAGCTTATTTACTAAGTCAGAACTGGTCGTACCGATATTCATCAATGGGAAGAACATTGGACAAATAGATATCGATTCGCATCAAAAAGATGCATTTTCCAGGGATGATGAAGCGCTTTTGAAAGATATCAATGCCGTCGTTGCAGAAAATATCAAGCTTGAAACGCTAAATGTTTAGCTACTCGCTTAAGGGTTTCCTGTATAGGAGTGAATTTAAAATGCAACGATTCCCTTATCTTCGTGTTATCATAATAGGTCTTGCTGTGCAATTCGTTTATCATCTGCCTGGTCAGAAGGCGCTTTTTTATCTTGAACAGGGCCAGTATCAATTCCAGAAACCAGAACACATATAAAAGGGACTTCCTAAGCTTTATTTTAGGTGGTCGTTGACCTAAATGACCAGCAAGTTGATGCATTACTTTCTTAAAAGAAAGGTTCTCCGCTACGAGGATATATCGGCTGTTAAAGGTCTCCTGCTCCATAAGCTCCATCATAGAGCGCGCAACATCCTTAACATCGACAAAGCCTCCTACTTTATCAACATAAAAGTTAGTTCCTGACCGGACCATTCCCAGCAATTTACCGCTACCCGTATCATAAAAACCTTCGCCTATGATGATCCCGGGATTTACAATAACAACGTTCAATCCCTCTTGAGCCGCGCGCCAGGCTTCCATTTCAGCGCCATATTTAGCGATGCTATAGTTGCTAACGGATTTATTGTTATCTCTCACACTACCTTCGTTTAACTTTTCATTTTGTGCATGGCCTAAAGCGGCCACAGAACTTACATGACAAACTTTGGGAATCCCTAACTTCAAAGCTATGTTCATTACATTGGCCGTACCTTCTATATTGACCTTTCTGGTTATTTTTATCTCGGCTGGTCTATTGCTGATCTTTCCAGCGCAATGATAGAGCTGATCCACGTCCTTGAGTTGGGTAGATAACGCCTGGACATCCAGTATGTCTTGTTGTACCCATAGCATTTGCGCCACAGATGCTTCTGTTCTATCACCATATACATCACGAATGACCTTGAGCGCTTCTTCTCGCTTACCCTGCGTTCTGTAAAAAGCCTTTACTTGTTCAGTAGATGCTGCTAGATGGGCGAGCAAATGTGTCCCAACGAGCCCTGTTGATCCGGTTACTGCTATCATAGTTTAAATATAGTCATTCGTTAGTTGTGATTATAATATATTTGCCGAAAATATACAAGGTCCAATGAACTTAGATTTTATCGAAGAGTTAGAATGGCGAGGAATGTTGCATCAGGCGATACCTGAGACCCGATCGCATTGTCAGGAAGGAATGCGCACGGCTTACATCGGTTTCGACCCTACTTCAGATTCGTTACATATAGGGAACTTAGTGGGCATCATGATGCTCAAGCATTTTCAATTGGCAGGACACCGGCCTATCGCATTAGTTGGTGGTGCTACCGGAATGATCGGTGATCCTTCCGGTAAGAGCAAAGAAAGGCAACTGCTGGATGAAAAGACCTTGAGAAAAAATCAAGATGCTATTAAAGAGCAGCTTTCAAGATTCCTTGATTTTGATACCGCTCAACCCAATCATGCCATTCTGGTCAATAATTACGACTGGATGAAAGACATTAGTTTCATCAGCTTCATTCGTGATATTGGAAAGCATATCACGGTAAATTATATGATGGCCAAGGATTCTGTGAGGAACCGCCTGTCAGAAGATGCAAATGAAGGCATGAGCTTTACAGAGTTTACCTATCAGCTGGTGCAGGCCTATGATTATCTTCACCTTCATCGTGAATATGATTGTACGCTTCAAATGGGCGGTAGCGATCAGTGGGGAAATATCACAACCGGAACTGAACTTCTGAGAAGGATCGACCAGTCCAAAGGTTACGCATTGACCGCACCGCTGGTCACGAAGGCCGATGGTGCCAAATTCGGAAAATCAGAACAAGGGAACATTTGGCTGGATGCTGATAAAACCACTCCATTTGCCTTTTACCAGTATTGGATCAACACCTCAGATGAAGATGCTGCCCGGTTCATCAGGCTGTTCACCTTACTGGACCAGACCACGATCAATGCGGTCGTTAATGAACATGCTGAAGCACCACATTTGAGAAAGCTACAACAAAGGTTAGCGGAAGAGGTAACGCTTATGGTGCACGGAAGTGATGAGCTACAAAAAGCCCAAAAGGCCACACAAGTGCTTTACGGTAAAAGTACCTTTGATGACTTGAAGACGTTAGATGAAAAGACCTTTTTATCTGTATTTGATGGAGTGCCACAAGCGAAAGTTCAGCCGGATGAATTACCGGTTCCTATCATTGATTTACTTTCTGATAAATCTGATTTTCTGGCGTCAAAAGGAGAAGCCAGACGAGCTTTAAAAGAGAACTCCGTATCTGTAAATAAGCAAAAGGTAGGAACTGAATTTGAAATCACTGCGCATAACCTCATCAATGGAAAATACGTGTTGATCAACAGAGGAAAGAAAAAGACTTTTCTACTCATGGTAGAATAAATGAAAAAAGTCCCGAGGATATCGGGACTTTAATCTAACTAACCAATCTATTATGAAAAAACTTCCTTAGAAGTTATACAAATTTACTATTAAATTTCGATCAAATTAAAAAGTAAGTTGAAATTTGTTAGACTTTAACTTTTATCGATTCCCGCTGATTTCCTCATTTAAGTACTTTAGGAAAAGCTCTCTCGGTATCTCTCTGGCACCCAAACTTTCTAAGTGTTTTGTGTGTATCTGACAGTCAATGAGCTTTATGCCTCTCTCTGCAAGTTTCTTTACAAAAACAATGAATCCGTACTTGGAAGCATCAGTTTTCCTGGCAAACATACTTTCCCCGCAAAATATCTTCTGGTCCTTTAGTAGTAAGCCATATAATCCACCTACCAGATCATTTCCTGACCATACTTCCACAGATTTTGCGACACCTCTGTCATACAATTCAATATAGGCCTTTCGCATACTTTCAGTGATCCAGGTGCCTTGTTGACCTTTTCTTTCAATTCCTGCACAGGCATCGATGACATTAGGGAAAGCCCTGTTATAGGTAACCTTAAACCTTTTCTGATTAAAATGGGTCTTCATGGACTTGGATATCCTGAGATCAGAAGGAAAAAGGACCATTCTGGGGTCAGGTGACCACCATAAAATAGGTGAACGCTCGTCGAACCATGGAAAAATACCGTTCCTGTAAGCTAGCAACAATCTTTCAGAAGACAGGTCGCCGCCAAAGGCTAGCAATCCGTGTTCATCCGATAATTTAGGGTGCGGAAAAACTAAGTCTTGAGTAAGTTGATACATGACTTTGCAAAATTACGAATGATCTCCGCTAATAGATGAACAAAATTCCCAGAATAAATAAAATACTTCCCAGCAGGAAGATCAACACAGTGTAAGGAAGTATCTGTTGGGCTTTCAGCTTAGTTATGGCAAGTAAAGGTAATGCCCAGAAAGGTTGTAACATGTTCGTAACCTGATCGCCATATGCAAAGGCCATGATCTGGTGATGCAGCGGAACATCCAGCTGTTGAGCAGAAATGATGTTAATAGGACCCTGAATGGCCCATTGCCCGCCGCCGCTTGGCACAAAGAAATTGACCACTCCGGCACTGATGAACGTGAACAATGGTAGCGTATGCTGGTCCGCCCATGATGTTATTTGCATTGCAAAGGTCTCGATCAGTCCGCTACTGCTTAAAATACCCATGATTCCAAAATAAAGTGGGAACTGTATAAGAATCCCTGAGGCTCCTTTGATCGCCGTTCTCACCGCTATAGTAAAGGCGTTCAAGTTTTGATGGAAAAGGAGACCCAGACTTAACATCAACATATTTAGCATGTTAGGTGTTATAGAAAACGCTTCCCATTGCGAACGGTAAGCAAATGCCCAGGCTATGAGCATCAATAGACCAAAGCTTTTTGAGAACCAGGCCTTATCTTCTGGTTTTGACGACCCTTTTGTTGCAGGTTGAAGACTCAACCTTAGGTCCAGGGCTGTTTTTCCGGTTGATACCCTTCTGCTGATGAACAAAAGTAAAAGCGGAACAAATACAAGGAACAGACTAAAGATGAGCAGGTTTTCCATACTGAACATGGTCATAGAAGCTGGAATAACATCAGGAAGGTTTATCGCCTTTTCACCTAAGAGCGCTTTCAAATGTCCTGGTTCAGATACTTTTAAAGGTGCTGAGCCACTGATACCGCCGTGCCAAACTAATAAACCTACATAACCCGATGCTCCTATCAAAGGATAATTTATCACAAAACCATCCCTCTGCGCCTTCTCCCCGATCTTTCTGGCCAATATTGCTCCAAATATCAACCCCAAACCCCAATTAAAAAAAGCAACCAACATACAAGAAAGGCTTACTAATACTACGGCTTGAGCAGTAGATCTAACAAAACCGGTTATGATGTCCAGAAGTCTTTGAACAGGTTGGCTTAGTGCCAGGACATGACCTAATACCAATATCAACATCATTTGATATCCGAATACCAGGAGAGAACTATTCCAAACTCCGTTCACCCAATGATCAAAAACCATTATGATATCTGTTTGATTACCGGTATCAATACTCAAGGCAAGGATCATGACCAGTACGGTCAATAAGACTGCCAGGCTAAACGGTGAAGGAATAAAATCTGCAAGTGATCTTCCAGTTCGCGACATAAGTGATTTCTAGTTCAAACTTATAATTTTTTTTCCAGTCGTATCTGATTAAGATATTGGGGGCAAGTCCAAGTTGCCATACAAAAACATAAGCAGCTAAATGACCGATTTGTATAAACATTCAAAACTGTAGACTATTATAAAGGTGAGTTGATTTTCATAACATATTCTCAAAACTGTAACGGTCGCCCAACACTTTTTATGGCTGCCACCTATTGATCTTTCATAATTTTATTTGGAACCTGATCATCTTTTATAATGCTTCATGGTCTTCTAATTTTGTTCCAGATTAACTTCCTTCGCTAAAACATTGAACAATTTTGCTTTGCTCTTGAGCAGTTCAGCATTGATATTGATCTGATCGATCCTGGCCTTGATCAATTTCTGCTCCCTGGTGTTCACCAGGAAGACTGAGCTTTCACCAAACTCAAACCTCCTTTTCTCTGCTTCGAGCATTCTTTGATAATTAGATGTCGCACCATCTATTATACTGGTCTGTTCCTGCAGGGAGTTGATCGTGGCCACCGCTTCCTGTATCTTATTGTCCAACTGGAGTTGTTTTACGTCATAATTGATCTTTTCGTCCCTAAGTTTGATCTTTGCAAGCCTTAGGTCGCCTCTTTCCTTCCGCAGGAAAAGGGGCATCCTGAACTTGATACCTGCGGTATATTCATCATCATTATACGTATTAATAAGGTCAGGGTCTTCTGATATAAAGTTATATTCCAGGTCAAGTTGCGGTTTCAGCTGTTCTGCCTTGAGCTTGCGGTTGATCTCCAGCTGATCGATCTTATAGTTTGTCAACCTCAATGCTGGATGGTCTTCTATGTCGAACTCCTGGACCAATAAGGTGTTGTTCCCCAGGATCTGTTGGAGTTCAAAATTAGAGATATCGGCTGGAGCAACAAGTGCATTGACCTCTAATGGGATGTTGTTATCGATCCACAGGAAGTTAGACAACTTTAACCTTTTCCTTACCTGTTTAAGCTTGGCTTTTTCCAGTTGAAGCTGTCTGTTCTGAACGATGATCTTCGCTTCAACGGTATCAATAGAAGATCTATCGCCCGATAATGCACTAGCTCTTATTCCCTGGAACCGGGTTTTTGCATTTTCCAGGAAATTCTGGTATAAGTTCATCTTATCATAAGCGATCTCCCATTCTATGAAAGCATTGATCGCATCAGTGATCAGCTGGTTGATCAGCACCTGACGTCTGATCGCGTTCATATCGTTCAGGATCTTGGCCTGTTTTAAGGTGGCCATCCTGTCATTGATAAAAAGGCCCTGACCAATGGGAACCGAAACGCCCGCCTTATATAAGCCATCCCGGGGAACATTGTTCTGCGGGTTGAGGAATTCTCCTTCATTATCTTCAAAACCCGCTTTTAGTTCGACGCCGAACCAGGTAGGTATCTTAAATCCTGCATTAAATAGCTCATAATATCTTTTATCATCAAATTCTTTCCTGTTAAGATCTCCGGTCAGTTTAGGATCAAAAGCTCCTCGGGCTTTCATGAGCTCGGCCTGTGCTTCGCTAAGTTGTAAACCGGCCTGACGGACGACAGGATGATATTCCTTTACAAAACCTATGAACTCCGCAAGACTGAGGGAATCGTTGTTGATGGTGTTATTCTGACCTGAAGAGTGAAAAGGAACATACAACTGGACCAACAAGAATAAGATGGACAATTTGCTCATTGATCACTTGGTTTTCTTGTTATCTTTCCCGCTGTTTTTCCCTTGCGGCACATAATAATCNGGTGGGAAACCATTGATNTGGCGCCATATTTCATACCAGACGGGCACATCCTTGAGCAAGGCAAACGTTCTTGAGCCCATTCCAGGTCGAATAGCCTCTGGCCATTCCTTGAAACTATTATCCGGTTTGATAAGAACGCGGTATTTCCCGTTCTTACTTATGTTCCTTTCTATGGCAAAAACCTCACCTCCGTAGGTGCCGTAAGATAAGTTAGGCCAACCTGAAAAGAATATGACCGGCCACCCGTCAAATATTATCCTTATCTCTTCTCCCTTATGGATCAGCGGAAGATCTCTGGGCGACACGAAGGTTTCTACGGCCAGGTCATTTTGAGAGGGAACAATGCTGATGATCTCAGCACCTTCCTTGAACGTCTCACCTATTCCTTTCTGTATCGCCTGGTTGATATAACCGTTCTGTGGTGCAGTTACATAATTGAGCCCTCTTCTCACCTGATAGTTGGTCAACTCGTTCTCTAGTTTGTTAATGCCTGCTTCTGTATCGAATTTTGAAGAAAGTGCGGTAAATCTTTCACTTTCAGCTTTTGATATCTTATCCTGATAAGACGCCTTGATACTGGAGATCTCTATTTTTGCATTGATGAGTTCGTTCTTACTGCTCAGTAGTTTATTCTCCTGAGCGATCTTCTTCGCTTGACTTTCCTGTAATTTCACACGCTTGTTCTCCAGCTCCGTTAGTGCTTTTAGTCCTTCATCGTAAAGTTTATCGAATCGATCGAACTGTCTTTCCGCGATGGTTAGTTGAGTCTTGGCTGCTTGCAGGTCAATGCTGTCGCTCTGCACTTTTAGTTTAGCTTGCTTCAGTTTGTTCTGGGCTTGCTCTAATTTTAGGTCGCGGGTTTCTTTAAGTGCGTTTATCTGAAAGTTTAACGAACGGACCTTGCTGGTGTAAGAGTTGAATGTCTGTTTTTTAGCCTCTACCTGATTTTCTGTCCTGTTTATAAGGTCAGGATCAAAATACTTATCCTTGATCTCTTTAATGTGAACGATCGTATCTCCTTTTTCAACATAATCACCTTCGTTCACATACCATTCTTCTATCCTTCCTGCAATAGCAGACTCGATGGTCTGTGGTCTGTTACTTGGGCTTAAGGTCGTAACTTGTCCTCTTCCTGTGACGAATTGCGTCCAGGGAAGGAACATGAATATTAAGAACACAAGAGCTATAATATAAAGTATCCGGTCCAACTTAAAGAAGTGGTTCTTATCCTTCACGAACTGAAAGGAAGTTGAGGTTTCCAACCTCTTTATCTTCCCCAAATGATTATTAGTGATGTTCAGCATTTGTCTTAATTTTTAGTGATTTGACCATTCTGCAATGTCACTGTTCGCTGGCAATACTCCTGCCATTTCTTATTCCGGCTCACAACAATGATCGTCCAGGGTTGTTGTTCATCAAAGAGGAAATCCAATATCTTCTTTACCTCTTTTTCATCAAATTCAACTAAGGGATCCTTTAAGACCAGGAACTTGGGCTTTGTTACGATGGCCCTGGCCAACATGATCTTTTTAGCGATGGTATACGGTAAATGCCTTGCTTCTGTGCCTATGATCGTAGATAGACCGTTAGTTTGATGCTGTACGAAATCGGTAAGGTTTAAATTTTCAAGCACATCATCTATGTCATGATCAGAGATAAGCGGGTTGTTCATTTTAATATTTTCCCTGATCGTTCCCTCAAAAGGAAGTTCTTCTAATAGCGAATGTCCTACTAATGATCTATAAGTGGCCAGGTTCAGGTGCTTCACATCGTGTTCATTGACAAAAAGGTTTCCACTAGTAGGTATGATAAGTCCAGCCAGTACTTTTAATAAACTGGTCTTTCCGGAGCCACTTTCGCCTTCTATATAGATGTGTTGCTTGTTCTTTATGTCTAAATTAACGTTCTTCAAAGCATGCTTATTGCTCTTAGGGTAGATAAGACCCAGGTCGTTCAGCTGTAAGTGAACATCGTCAAAATCGGTCAACTGTACATCTCCCTGATCTTTTTCTAGTTCCAGGTCCACGACCTGTCCTATTTTTTCTAGAGCCGTTAATACGTCATACAAGCTTTCCAACTGTAGGATAAGTTTTTCTACAGAATTGACCATCAAGATGACAATAACTTCAGAGGCAACGAACTGGCCGATGTTCATTTGCTGGTTCACGACTAATAAACCTCCAATGATAAGTAAAGCAGCGACTACAAGCAACTTGAAGCCTATCATCTTAAAGAATTGTAACCTTAAGACACTAAAGTGATTTTCTCTGGCTCCCAGATACATAGACACCAGAGAGTCGTTCTTGTTCGATGCCAGTGAATATCTGTCGCTTAATTTGAATGTTGGTGAGTTTCGTGCCACTTCTTCTATCCAATGCGCTACTTCATATTTATGTTTAGATTCTTTTAAACTGGTCTTTAGTCCCATTGGTGCTGAAAATTGGAACACCACATAGATCAATATCAACAACAACATACCGAACAGTATGAAGAACGGATGATAAAATGACAATAGAATGATCCCAAAAATGATCTGGATGATCGCCTGAGCGAAGACCAGTAAGGATTTGGGAAGGTCTTTCTGGATGGTCATGGTATCAAAGAAACGGTTAGCCAGTTCCGGCGGATATCTGTTCTCGAAGGCCGTATAGACTATCTTGGGAAAGCGATAGATAAACTCGAAGGATGACCTCGTGAAGATCCGTTGTTGGATGTCCTCAGCCACACGCATTTGCATATATCGTAGCAACCCGGCAAAAAGTACCCCTAATAGCACAAGCGCGATCAATAGATACAAGGAAGCGCTGAATGAGCCTGATTGCACAAAGTTAATGATCGCCTGAATCCCAAGCGGTAAAGTTAAGGTCACTAATCCTGCAAAAATGGCATAACCTAATATCCCGTAAATGGACTTCCGTTCAATGGCCATTAGCCTTATTAAGCGTTGCCAGGGTGTAAGTTTTTTATTTTCGTTCTCCATGGTTACTATTATTTATCAGTTGGTTGACCTGATGTTTATAAAACAGGTTGGGTGGCTGCTTTCTGTTGCAATCCGTAATGGAAGGGAAGTGCTCTACCAGGAAGTGCTGATGAAGCGCACCATCTATCAGGTTGGATGCCCAGGTCCTGGAATAAGGATAATCCGGGTTGATATCATGTATCATGTCCACTATCCTATTGATCAATCTTTTATATTCACTAAAGAAACCTTCCTTGTTTTCCATATCAACTGATTTATTGTGATAGGACTTAGTAAACTCAGCTATGATGATCGTCCTTAGCTCAACCAGGTCTATTCTGGGGTTTGCTTTAACCGTTTTGGGCGTATCAGCAATGACATCTATGGCATTTTCAAGTTTTTTCACTGGATCGATAATGTTGTTCGTTTCAAATACTAAACGATATTCCAAAATGCCCCAATATAAAGAGGATAAATATAGCAATAGTTTATGTTTGTTTTCAAAGTAACGATAGATCGAACTTTCATTGGAATTGATCTCAGATCCTAACTTTTTAAAAGTGAACTTTTCAAATCCCATCTTATTGATCAAATGAATACTTTCCCTGATGATTTCACGTCCTAATTGGGAACTTTCTGGGTCTTTAATAAATAACTTGTGGTTGATCGCTAGTTTGATATTGGGTAATAATTGTTGCATAGTCTATTATATAGATTTACAAATCTAAAAGTATTACTATTGATTATTAGTCGTGTACTTTTAATTTAACAAATATTTATACTGTAAATAAGAGCAATTCTTTTTGTTGAAAGCACATAATTCTCATTTTTAGATTATTAGTATCATGTTTTTTAAAATATTCGTGTTGAGACTTACTTCTTGGATTTTTTAAAATGTTGAAGGTTATGACAATTCAATAACACAACATATTAAAGTAAGTTCAAGAAAATCAATTTATTAATAAATATCCATTATTTAACCATCCATTAACACCTTCTAGTTTCAGTTTTTTTCAATTTGCGCGTTGTTTTAAAGCTTATATTCGTATGGAAAATCAGAACACCTCGGTGGATATTGAAAGCCTTAATGCCAGGATAGAACAGGAAAGCGCTTTTATAAAACCGCTTCGCGAAGAGATGAAAAAGGTCATCATCGGTCAGGAGCATATGATCAACAGACTACTAATCGGTCTATTAGGGAAAGGGCACATCTTGCTTGAAGGCGTTCCTGGCTTAGCGAAGACCTTAGCTATCAGCACCTTATCAAAAGCCATCAAATCTTCTTTCAGCAGGATACAGTTCACACCGGACCTTCTTCCAGCAGACGTCGTGGGAACCATGATCTACAATATGAACGAGAACAAGTTCAGCATCAAGAAAGGGCCCATCTTCGCTAATTTCGTATTAGCAGATGAGATCAACAGAGCACCGGCCAAGGTACAATCCGCATTGTTAGAGGCCATGCAGGAAAAACAAGTGACCATAGGTGATGAGACCTTTCAATTAGAAAGACCTTTTCTGGTCATGGCTACACAAAACCCAGTTGAGCAAGAAGGTACTTACCCACTACCTGAAGCACAAGTAGATAGGTTCATGCTGAAGACCGTGATTGATTATCCGGATATAAGTGAAGAGCAACTTGTGGTCAGGTCAAACCTGGGCAAAAGCAAGGAGACGGTAAACGCTGTTGTTTCCACTGATCAGATCATCAAGGCCCAGGATTCGATCGGCGAGGTTTATATGGATGAAAAGATCGAAAAGTATATACTCGACCTTATATTCGCGACCCGATTCCCTGACCGTTATGATATTAATGGCATCAAACCGCTGATAAGTTTTGGTGCCTCACCTCGTGGTAGCATCAATCTCGCTATCGCTGCGAAGTGTAACGCTTTTATCAATGCTCGTGGTTATGTGGTACCGGAAGATGTGAGATCAGTGGTACATGATGTGCTTAGGCATAGGATAGGTATTACATATGAGGCAGAAGCTGAAAATTTCACCTCGGTAGATATTATCAAACGGATCGTAGATGAAGTAGAAGTACCATAAAAACCCTTTGATAATTCATGGACACCAAGTCACTGCTTAAAAAGGTCAGGAAGATCGAGATCAAGACCAAGCGTTTGAGCACGAACGTTTTTGGCGGAGAATATCATTCTGCTTTCAAAGGTAGGGGAATGACCTTTAGCGAGGTGCGAAAATATCAGTACGGTGATGACGTCCGCGCCATAGACTGGAATGTCACTGCACGGTCAAACGAACCTCACATCAAGGTTTTTGAGGAGGAAAGAGAACTGACCTTGATGCTCGTGGTAGATGTATCTGCCTCGGGGAAGTTTGCCACTCANGAGGCGTTCAAACGTGATATCATCGCGGAGATAGCCGCCACACTGGCCTTCTCTGCCACACAGAACAACGACAAGGTAGGTCTAGTGTTGTTTTCCTCTAAAATAGAGCTCTATATACCTCCTAAGAAAGGAAGGTCTCACGTTCTCAGGATCATCCGCGAACTCATAGAGTTCAAACCCGAAGAAAAGACCACGGACATAGGAAATGCCCTCAAGTTCCTTTCCGATGTCCTTAAAAAGCGTAGCATAGCATTCGTGCTTTCCGATTTTGTGGATGATGAATACAAGAACAAGATCCAAATAGCGGCACAAAAACACGATATTACCGGTATCAGAATCTACGATCGCAGGGAAACAGAGCTTCCTAACGTAGGCTTGATCAAGGTTACGGACAACGAAACTGGCAAGCAAAAATGGGTGAACACCAGTTCTAAGAAGGTCAGGGAAAATTATGCCCGATATTTTAAAGCAAGAGATGATTATTTTAACAAGACGTTCAAACGCAGTGGTGCGGGTTGCTTCTCCACTAGAGTAGATGAGAACTATGTGACCAAGCTGTTAACTTATTTTAAAACAAGGGCATGATCTATAAAAAGCACTTAATGTTCCTTCTCATTGTTGCGTTTTCCGCTTTCAACCTGTCTTTCGCTCAGACCGTTAATGCTGATATCGATAAAGATTCTATAAAGATCGGAGAAAGGGTCATCTATAAGATAAAATTAAAAGCTGACCCGCAAACAGATAGTGTTGCCTTCCCTAAAGGACAAGGTTTTATACCGGCTGAACTTATCAAGGAATATCCTAAGGACACCATTTCCCTACAACCCGATATTGAACTGGTAAAAAGATATGACCTTTCCGTTTATGATTCAGGAAGATATACCATTCCACAACAACTAGTCCAGGTTAGTGGTGATAAATTACTTACCGATTCTATATCATTATATGTAAACACAGTAGAAGTAGACACAACGAGCAAAGAATTCTACCCGATTAAACGGTCTATCGATGTCCCTGAGCCGCTAGAGCTTTCAGACTGGATATGGTATACGCTGGCCATTTTGTTGTTCTTATTATTAGCAGTAGCTGTATATTTTCATTTCAAGAAAAGAAGAGATGAGTCCAGAAAAAGAAAGCCACCTTATGAACAGGCTATAGATTCTTTAAAGGAGCTTGACGAAAGCAACCTGATCAATGAACGCAACTTCAAGGAGTACTACTCTAAGCTCACGGAGATCAGCAGAAGGTATCTGGAAGAAAAGGTGTCCATCAGGGCGATGGAGTTTACGTCAAATGAGCTCGTAGACCATTTAAAACAGCAAATGCAGCACAAGAAACTGCAACTGAACGAAGCGTTGATACAGGATTTTGAAAAGATACTGAAGCGTGCTGACCTGGCCAAGTTCGCACGGCAAGAGCCGGACATGATCACTGCAAGGGATGATCGTAAGAGCGTAGAACAATTCACGAACACCGTTCAAAATTCCATCCCGGAGCAAACGGAAGAAGAGAAGAAACGCGACAAGGCTTATCAAGAGAGGTTGACGAGAAGAAGAAAAAGATTAAAAGTCGCGGTCATTGTAATCGTGGTAATAGGGACGCTATCCATATCTACCTCCTACCTTATCGCCACTAAAGGTTTTAATTATGTTAAAGAAATAGTAACAGGAAGTGCTACAAAGGATATCCTGGAGAAGGAATGGATCACCAGTGGATATGGTTTCCCGCCATTGAACATCACAACACCGGAAGTGCTGGTCAGAAAAAATGCGGATAGCTTAAATATAAGCGGTCTTAATAAACCAGATGCTTCCTACTTTACTTACGGTAACCTGTATGGAAACGTAAAGGTGGTCATGGCCAATGTTCCTGTGGAAGATAAGTCCGTGGAAGCGCTGAAAGAGAATATCAAGGAAGTTTACAATAAATTAGAAAGCCTGGGAGCCTACAACATATTGACCAAAGAAAGGGAGTTTGAGACCGTTAATGGTGTAAAAGGACCTGAAGTCTATGGTGGATTCTCCATAGAAAACCCTATAACCGGTAATGATATTGAAAAGGATTATAGATTGATAAACTTTGTTTACAAAAAAGGCTTCTATCAGGTGATCGTTATCACTAAGGCTGAAGATGAATATGCGAACGAGATCACCAGCCGGATCATTAATTCCATTCAATTCAAAAAGGATTAAATATGTTAGAGAACATTGTATTCGAGGATCCTGCCTGGTTTTGGTTACTGCTGATATTGCCGGTGCTTATATTCTGGCGATATTATAACAAAACCAAACAACACGCCTCTGTAAAGATGCCTACGATGGATGCTTTTCAAGGGGGTTCCGATATCTGGTCAAAACTAAGACCGGTCCTTTTCTATATGAGGATCCTGGCCCTATTGCTTTTCATTACCGCGATGGCAAGACCTCGTACGGTAGATGTGAGCACACAGACTAAGAAGACAAGGGGAATTGATATCGTAATGGCCATTGATGTATCGGCCAGCATGCTTGCGCAAGATCTGGAGCCTAACCGTCTGGAAGCACTGAAGAACGTCGCATCTGATTTTATTAAAAAAAGGGTGAACGACAGAATAGGTCTGGTCGTCTACTCGGGAGAAAGTTATACCAAAACGCCAGTGACATCAGATAAGTCCATTGCGCTTAGTGCTTTAAGGGAGTTGAACTATTCCCAGAGCATAGAAGGTGGTACCGCCATTGGTATGGGATTAGCAACGGCAGTGAACAGGTTAAAGGATAGCAAAGCAGAAAGCAAAGTGATCATCCTGTTGACAGATGGCGTGAACAATAGCGGATTCATAGACCCTAAGACCGCCACAGAGCTTGCCATAGAAAAAGGCATAAAAACCTATTCCATAGGGATAGGCACAGAAGGAAAAGCTCTTTCTCCTGTGTCTATCTCCAGGAACGGCAAGATCAATTACAGACCGGTAGAAGTGAAAATAGATGAAGCTCTTTTAAAATATATAGCCAAAGAAACAGGTGGTAATTATTATAGAGCTACTAACCGTAAGCGTCTGGATGATATATATGAATCCATCAATAAATTGGAAAAAACTGTTATAGAAGAGCAAAAATTCTATGATTATCAAGAAAAATTCAGACCTTTAGTAATAATAGGTGGTATTTTGTTATTACTAGAAGTGTTATTGAAGTTCACCTTATTTAGAAGTTTTGTGTAATGTATTTATTATTTGAAGAACCCTTTTATTTTTGGCTTTTATGGATCATTCCGGTGATGATCGGCAGTTATGCGCTTGTTTTCTTTTGGCAGAAGCGCAAGCAAGGTCAGTTTGCGGATAAGGCCTTCTTTAAGAAGTTGGTGCCAGAGCAGTCTACGTTTAAAAGGTGGGTCAAAGTTGTATTCTTAGCTCTTGCTCTTGGGCTTTTTTGTATTGCATTGGTCAATCCCAGGATAGGTTCCAAATTAGAGACCGTAAAACGGAAAGGAGTAGACCTTGTGTTCGCCTTAGATGTATCAAAAAGTATGTTAGCTGAAGATATCGCCCCGAACCGTCTGGAAAAGGCCAAGCGCATTATATCACAGATCACTAATAGATTGGCCGGAGACCGTGTAGGACTTATTGGTTATGCAGGAAGTGCTTTCCCGCAGGTTCCCATAACATCAGACTATTCATCTACAAAGAACTTCTTGAATTCCATGAACACGGATATGGTCTCTAGTCAGGGAACGGCCATAGCTGATGCCATAGAACTTGGACTCACCTATTATGATGATCAGGAACAAACAAAAAGGGTAATGGTTATCCTTAGCGATGGAGAAGACCACGGCTCAGAGGTCGAAGACCAATTGGCCAAAGCTAGGGAAAAGGGAGTAGAGATCTACACTATTGCAACCGGAACAAAAAAAGGCGGCCCAATCCCAATTGACCGGTCAAGATACAACATCACTTATAAAAAGGACCGCCAGGGTAAAGTGGTTATCACAAAAACTGACATTTCCACTCTATCTAGTATCGCAAAGAGCACAAATGGAAAGTTGATCGACGGAAAGTCCACTAAAAAGATAGTAGACGAGTTCATAGGAATTCTACAAGAGATGGAAAAGACCGAGTTCGAATCCAAGCAATACGCTGATTACAAAAGCCAATTCCAATGGTTCCTGGGTTTTGGCATCTTGTTCCTAATGATAGATATGATGTTATTTGAGAAAAAGACCGTATGGTTAAGAAGGTTAAACCTGTTCAATGAAAAGAAAGATGATGAAGCTTAGAAAACTGATCTTATTACTGATATTCCCTTTGGCATTATTTTCTCAACAAAGCCAAAAAAAGGGGGTAGAGAAAAAAGTGATGAACTATTTGGCCCAAGCTGAAACGTATTATCAAAAGGGAAACATGCCTATGGCAGAAGCCTCTTACAGAAAGGCATTGGCCTTAGCGCCTGATAATGATCTAGCCCAGTATAATTTTGGCAATCTATATATCAACTATAAGAAAGAGAACGAGGCTCTGCTCAATCTAAGCAAAGCAACAAGGTCATCAAAGAACGAATCTATCAAACATAAGAGCTTGCACAATCAAGGGAACATCCTGATGGAAAAGAAAAAGTATGCACAAGCGGCAAAAGCTTACAAAAAAGCACTGAAGAACGACCCTACAGATGATGAGACAAGATACAATTACGTGCTGGCCAAAGAATTGATGGAAAAGCAAAAGAACAATAAAAACAACAAGGACAAGAAGAAACAGGACAAAAAGAAGAAGAAGAACAAAAAAGAACAAAACAAGAACAAAAAAGGTGGTCAGGGTCAGAATGAGAAAGACAACAAGAAAGAAAATAAAGAAGAACCAAAAGACCCAAATAAGGAAGAAGAAGGGAAAGGAAATCCTAAAAAAAATAAGGACAAACAAGCCAAAGAAGATCAGCAAAAAAAGTCTGATAAAAAAGAGAAAAAGAAGTCCAGGAAAGCTGAACTATCTAAGCAGCAAGTAAAGAACATCCTAAAAGCCATAGAAAACTCAGAGAAGGAAGTGCAAAAGAAGCTTAACAAGCAAAAGAAGGAAGGCAAGCCCGTAAGAACGGAAAAAGACTGGTAAAATGAGGAATATTGTAACATTCACGATGGTGGTCATCGGTTTTATCATCTCGCATTCAGCTATTGCACAGGTGCAGTTCACCGCTGAAGCGAGTCGTGATAATATAGGGATCAATGAACGGGTAAAGGTCTCTTTTACCGTTAATAAACCTGGTGATAACTTTACGCCTCCTGATTTTGAAGGTTTCAGGAAGGTAGGCGGCCCTAACCAATCCGTTTCTCAGCAGTTCGTAAATGGCAAGAGCTCTTATGAGCTTAGCTTTACTTATTTTTTAGAGCCTCAAAAAAAAGGAACGCTAAGGATCGATCAGGCGACCATCAATATTGAAGGCAAGATCTACAAGACCACGCCGGTAAGTATAAAGGTTGGCGATGCTGTAGATAAGCCCAATGATAAGAGTGCCATAAAGAAAAGAGAAGCCCTTAACGGCATTCATTTAGTAGCAGAGGTTTCAAAAAGCAGACCCTATCTGAACGAACCTATTTATGTGGTTTACAAGCTTTACGTGAGCAGGAATACGAACGTAAGGAACTGGCAAGCTGTAGATAACCCTGATTTTGAAAATTTTTGGAGCAGGAACATAGACAATGACCAATTAAGTGTCAAGAGCGGTAGCTTTGGTGGTGAACCTTATCGCTACGTAGCGTTAAGAAAGACGGTCTTATATCCTCAGAAAACAGGAGAGCTGAAAATAAAACCTCTTACACTGGACTTATCCGTTGAAGTTCCTACGGATAGAAGGGACATCTTTGGTAGAAGACTTTATGAAACGGTAGAGCATAGGATATCTGCTAAGACCAGAACAGTGAACGTAAAACCTTTACCCCAAAGTGGAAAACCAGCATCTTTTACAGGCGCGGTAGGAAAGTTCAATTTAGAAACCTCAACGGATCGAGCAGGTATAGAACAAGGAGAATCTACGGAGCTCGAGCTCAAAATATCCGGGAGAGGGAACCTGCAGCTTATCAACCTGCCGGATGTCTCTTCTCCGCCTGGACTTGAGCTTTATGAACCGGAAAGGAAAGAAGATATAAAAGTGAATGCAAACGGTATGCGCGGAAGTGTTACCAATACTTATACCTTAGTAGGTCAGAACGCCGGTAAATTCCCGATCTCACCAATTGAATTCTCGTATTTCGACCTCCGTTCAGGATCTTATAAGACCTTATCCTCAGATGAGATCGTCATCGATGTAAAAGGTCGCTCCAATGCAATAGCTAACAATAATGATAAGACCAATGAGATCGACCGGCGAACTCCAGTCAATAAGATCAGTGGGGTTTCGTCGTTCAAGTTCATTAAAACGGACACAAACCTCAGACCTTTGGGGTCAAAGCACTTTTTCCGATCAACGACCTATTGGGTGCTTGCTTTAACACCAATAGGTCTTGCCTTAGGGAGTTTATTCTTCTTCATATTTAGAAAGAATCAACCTCATGGTAAAGACGAAACATCGAGGAAGGTCCAGAAGCTTGCGAAAAAATATCTATCTGAGGCTAAACAGAACCTGGACAAGCCGGATAAGTTCTATCAATCATTGGAAATGGCATTATACAATTTCCTGAAAGCCAAGTTGGACATCAGCACATCGGATATCACGAAACAAAGCGTAGCGGAAAAGCTTACACATGCTGGTGTATCCGTTGATAATAAAGATAAGTTCATAGAGATATTGTCAAAGTGTGAACGCGCCCGATACGCAAGTTTTAAAGCTTCACAATTAGGCGATGATTATAACCATGCAGCCAGGGTGATAACGTCAATCGATAAAGAGATCAAATCATGAAAACCACTTTCTTTTCTACATTAATGGTCATCATCATATCGGTGAACGCCTACTCGCAAGCGGCGGACTCTCTATTCGTGGCCGGAAATAATGCTTATGCTCAAGGGAATTATAAGGAAAGCCTTAGACTCTATGAGAAGGTCCTGGATAAAGGCTATATGTCCGAAGCGGTCTATTTTAATCTTGCCAACTCACATTACAAGCTCAATAATGTGGCTGAAAGCATCTACTTTTACGAAAAGGCGAAAAAATTAGACCCTTCTGATCCAGCCATTAAGAACAATCTGACCTATGCAGAGCAAATGCGGGTAGATGAGATAGAAGCATTACCGCAACCTGAGGTAAAGGAGTTCACGAAAGAAACTGCGCTGGCCTTATCTTTAACAAGTTGGAGCTGGATTGCCATAATATCCGGGTTTCTGGCCTTTGGTTCTTTTATTGTTTATTTCCTCAGGTCTAAGACCGCTCAAAAACGTTTGTTCTTTACACTTTTCGTGACCTTTAGTTTTACGGGATTAGCATCGCACCTTATGGCTTCAACGCAGGAAAGGATCATACAGAACTCGCAATACGCCATTATTTTTCCAGAAGAGATAAAAGTATACGCGGAACCCAATCCTAAGAGCGAGCGACTGTTCATGCTACATGAAGGCACTAAAGTAAGTGTAGAAAGTGAGTTCAATGAATTTAGCAAGATCAAATTAAAAGATGGCTCTACGGGATGGACCAGGTCTTCTTATTTTAAAGAACTGTGATCCATTTGATGACCTGCTATATTGCTTGATTGAATTAATTAGTTAAATTGCATCTTTCTAAATAAAAAGACTTGTTCAAACATTTAAATAAAGACATTCCATCTAGTGTAGTGGTGTTCTTTGTCGCCTTACCGCTTTGTTTAGGGATTGCCCTGGCAAGTGAAGCACCTCTTTTTTCTGGCATCATAGCGGGTTTCGTAGGTGGCATCGTGGTAGGACTTATCAGTAAGTCGCCTTCTGGTGTAAGTGGTCCAGCAGCGGGATTGGTCGTCATCGTTGTTAGTGCTATCAATACACTTGGCGGTTTTGAAGCTTTTTTGGCCGCCGTAGTCCTGGGTGGCGTTATTCAATTGATGCTGGGGTTCCTGAAAGCAGGAGTCATCGGTTATTACTTTCCTAATTCCGTTATTAAGGGAATGCTTGCGGGTATAGGTATCATCATCTTCTTAAAGCAGATTCCGGTTGCTTTTGGTTACGTAGGTGAATCCTTTGAGAACTTTGAGTTCATACAGTCTAGCGGGGAGAACACTTTTTCAGCATTGACGCATATTTTTGACAATATTTCACCAGCGGCCATCGGTATCACCTTGATAAGTTTATTGATCCTTGTCATTTGGGAAAACTACTTAACGCAGAAAGGTAAGGTGTTCAGGATTCTGCCAGCATCTTTGTTCGTTGTACTTATAGGCGTTGTGATCAACCTGTTGATCCCGAAAGGGTCTTCCTGGACTTTACAGGAAGAACAGATGGTACAGGTTCCCGTACCAGAAGGTTTTGATTCTTTCATAGGTCAGTTCATGTTTCCGGACTTTAGCGTTCTGGCCAGTATAGATGTTTATATTGTTGCTGTCACCATCGCGATCGTGGCCAGCCTGGAAACTTTATTATGTGTGGAAGCCACAGATAAGCTCGACCCGGAAAAGAAGAACACACCTACGAACAGGGAACTCATCGCTCAGGGAACCGGCAATATTATCTCGGGTTTTATAGGTGGTTTGCCTATTACACAGGTTATTGTAAGAAGTTCTGCCAATATTCAATCCGGAAATAAAACAAAAATGTCCGCTGTTTTCCACGGTATCCTATTGTTCATATCGATCATTCTTATTCCTGATTTCTTAAATCAGATACCATTATCTTCACTGGCGGCCATCTTACTTATCGTAGGTTATAAATTAGCCAAACCGTCGTTGTTCAGGAAGATGATCGCTCTGGGTAAGAAACAATACATCCCTTTCCTGGTAACCGTGTTTGGACTGGTCTTTGGTGACCTGTTGATCGGTATAGGATTAGGGCTTGCAGTGGGTGTTATTAGAGTATTGATAGAAAGTTACAGGAACTCGCACTTCTTGCACCTTAAAGATGAAGACGGTGATAAGAAACATGTAAAGATGAACTTTGCAGAAGAAGTGACCTTTTTCAACAAAGGTGCTATTATGCGAGAGCTGAACCAGATACCTGAAAACTCCTTCCTCGAGATAGATGTTAGGAACACAAAGTCCCTGGACTATGACGTTCTCGAGATATTGGATGACTATGCCAAAAGAGCGAAAAAGAAGAACATAAACATACATCTGAAATATGAAAATGGTGAAGTTGACAACCCAGAAAGTTATGAAGACCTTTTCAAGAAAGATGTGATAAAAGCAGGATGACCATGGATGGACCCAGTAAGATATTCACAAAAGAGCAACAGGAAGAACACACGGCAAATGAGATCCTGAGAGACCTTAAAGAAGGAAACAAGCGGTTCGTTGATAACAAACCCTTTGAAAGGAATATGGATTCGCTTAAAGCCGACGCAACAGCTGGACAAAACCCTAAGGCGATCATCCTGTCTTGTGTGGACAGTAGGGTTCCGGTAGAAGCAATTTTCGACCAAAGTATAGGAGATGTTTTCGTGACCCGGATCGCCGGTAATATTGAAAGTAATGACGTGCTGGCAAGTATGGAATATGCCACGAAAGTTGCCGGATGTAAATTGATCTTTGTTTTAGGTCACGAAAGTTGCGGTGCAGTAAGTGCTGCTTGTGATAAAGTAAGAATGGGAAATATTTCTGCGCTGGTCAGGAAGATAGAACCTGCCATTGAGGCTTCTACAGAAATCCAGGCGCCTCATGATTCCAGTAATAAACTTTTTGTAGATAAGGTGATCCATACGAACGTTGAACTTACCTGTGATCGTATCTATCGTAATAGTGATATCATCAGAAATTTAGTAGACACGGATAATGTGAAGATCTCAGGCGGTGTTTACGCTTTATCAAGTGGCAGGGTCCAGTTCTTTGATCCCTGAGCGGATCGATTTCCAGCATTGATAAAATTCACGACTGCTTCTATAAAGCAGTTTTTTTTATACTTAAAGTAAAATAAGGTAATTTTATTATTAATTTTGTCGATTCATTATTTATTCTGAATATCAGTTAGTTAAAAAAAACATTTATGTTAGATATCAAATACATAGCTCTTCACAAAGATCAGATAATTAAAGCATTGGATAAGCGGCATTTCTCCGCTAAGGAATTATTTGATCAAGCTATTGCACTAGATGAAGAACGAAGGAGTTTGCAAGCTAAAAAAGATGATGCTTCTGCTGAAATGAACAGGATCTCAAAAGAAATAGGCAACTTTTTCAAAACAGGTGAAAAAGAAAAAGCAGAAGAACTAAAGCAAAAGACAAGTACCCTAAAGGAAAACATCAAAGACCTTTCACAAAAGCAGGATAAAGTTTCCACTTCTCTTCATAACGTGTTATATCAGGTCCCCAACATTCCGCATTCATCCGTTAAAAAAGGAAAGGACGAAAATGATAATGAAGAGCTTTATCGCCAGGGAGAGATACCAGATTTTGATAGTAAACCTAAGCCACACTGGGAATTAGCAAAGCAATACGACCTTATAGATTTTGAAAAGGGCAATAAACTTACCGGTGCTGGATTTCCCGTTTATAAGGGGAAAGCAGCTAAACTACAACGGGGTTTGATAAATTATTTCCTGAATGAGAATGAAAACGCAGGCTATAATGAAGTGCAAGTGCCCTTACTGGTAAATCCACACTCCGGCACTGGTACAGGTCAACTTCCGGACAAGGAAGGACAAATGTATCATATAGGACAAGATGACCTCTATCTAATTCCTACCTCAGAAGTACCGATAACGAACCTTCATCGATCTGAGATCTTTAGAAAAGAAGACCTTCCGATGAAATATACGGGGTACACACCATGTTTTAGAAGAGAAGCAGGAAGTTACGGAGCCCATGTGAGAGGACTTAACAGACTTCATCAATTTGATAAAGTAGAGATCGTTCATTTTGAAGAACCAGCTAACTCCTACAATGCATTAGAGGAAATGGCCGATCATATCGAGCGATTATTACAAAAACTGGAACTTCCCTATAGAAAACTTCGCCTATGTGGTGGTGACCTGGGTTTTACCTCAGCTTTAACTTATGACTTTGAAGTCTATTCCGCGGCTCAGGAAAAATGGCTGGAGGTTTCCTCCGTGTCTAACTTTGAGAGCTATCAAACAAGAAGATTACAGGTAAGATATAATGATCAGGATAATAAAAAACAGTTCGTTCACACCCTGAACGGAAGTGCGCTTGCATTACCAAGGATATTGGCCTGCATCTTAGAGAACTATCAAACGCAAGATGGAATAAAAGTTCCTAAAGTTGTCCAACCTTTATTGAACTTTTCTATCATAGGTGGATGATATTTTCTTTGCGATCGCTCAAAAAATGATGCTAGAGTTTTTTTTGAACATCTTTCTTACGTTTGAATAATAGTTTTTAGGTATCCGCGGTAATTAGCTGAAAAAGAGGAACAGTGTGAAGTGTTTAGAAAGTTAGCTATAAATAGAGATGGTCACGATGAGTACGTCATATAACTGATAAAAAATTAGTGCTCAAGGCGGGAATCGAACCCGCACGATATTGCTATCACTGGATTTTGAATCCAGCGCGTCTACCAGTTCCGCCACTTGAGCTTAAAACGATTTGCAAAATTAAGTTTTATCTTTTAAAGCACGTAATTTTTCTTTATCAATTCCTGCTGAAATATTTCCTTTACATTCCTTATTTTTAGAAGACCGACTTGAACTGGTCCAGAAAACGGACGTCGTTTTCGTAGAATTGGCGGATATCGCTAATCTGATATAATAACATAGCAATTCTTTCTATTCCCATACCAAAGGCAAAGCCGGAATATACGTTCGGGTCTATATTACAGTTCCTAAGTACTTGTGGGTCCACCATCCCACAACCTAATATTTCCAGCCATCCTGTTCCTTTCGTGATGCGATGATCCGTCTCTGAGTTGAGCCCCCAATAGATGTCCACCTCAGCACTGGGTTCTGTAAAAGGAAAGTAAGAAGGCCTGAGTCGTATCTTGGACTGGCCAAAAAGCTGTTTTGTAAAGTAAGTGAGCGTTTGTTTCAGGTCCGCAAAAGAAACATTTTTATGAATATAAAGTCCTTCCACCTGATGGAAGATACAGTGAGAGCGAGAGGAAATATCCTCGTTCCTAAAAACACGACCAGGAGATATCGTCCTTATCGGCGGTTGGTTGTTTTCCATATATCTCACCTGAACACTGGAAGTGTGCGTTCTCAACAAAATATCTTTAGGGTCTCGCTGAATAAAAAAGGTGTCTTGCATATCGCGGGCCGGATGATGTTCCGGTAAGTTCAGTGCTGTGAAGTTATGCCAGTCATCTTCCATTTCTGCACCTTCTGACACGTTGAAACCTATGTTAGAGAAAATCTGGATGATCTGGTTCTTTACAATGGATATCGGATGTCTGGACCCTACAGCTATTGGTTCGCCAGGTCTGGTCAGGTCTCCATATTGGGGTTGATCATCCTCTTGCTTGAGCAAGTTAGCCTTGAGTTCATTTACCTTCTGCTCAGCAGCCTGCTTTAGTTCATTGACCGCCTGACCATAAGATCTTTTATCTTCTTTATCAACTTCTTTGAACCGGGCAAAAAGATCATTGAGAATCCCTTTCTTTCCAAGATATTTTATACGGAATTCCTCTATCTTTTGTTCATCCATCGTATCAAAGGAGTTAACCTCTTGTAAATATTCCTTTATTTTATCGAACATGGACTCTTGAATTAGTAAAAGGCAAAATTAGGATTATTATTAGAATAAACTTGTATGATCAGCAGGACGTTAGTCTTTTATACCGTTAAATAGTCCATTTCCTTAAAATAGTTCACAATGGCTTCTTTCATCAGTATGGTCTGCTCTCCAGACCTTAGCGGTGGCAGGTCTTCTACTTTATCATAGTGAGGCCAGCCATCATTGTCCAGATGTGAGAACTGGTAATATCCATAGGGTTCTAATAATCTACATATAGCAATATGCATCAAATTGACCTTGTCATCTTTCTTAAAACGTTTGTGTGGATCACCGTACTCCTGAACACCTACAAGGTAAATGATCGCATCTAGCTCGAGCGCTTCACCTTCACCAAAATCCCTTTCCAGGAGCGATGTAAGCTCTTGCCAATCTTCTTTTAGGTTTTCATTAGATAACATATCACAAAATTACGTTTATTCCTATAAATTCCTATCTTTATGCGCTATGAATTGGATAGATCTCGTCCTGGGTCTTTTGTTGGTCTATGCCTTTTACAGGGGTTTTAAGAACGGACTGATAATAGAGTTGACCTCTTTGCTGGCACTCATCCTGGGATTGTTCTTAGCTTATTCCTTTTCCGATAAGACTGCAACGGTCCTCGACCAATGGGTAGATTGGTCCGACACTTCCCTTTCCATAGTCGCATTCCTGCTAACATTTCTACTCGTTGTGATCCTGATCAATTTATTAGGAAAGGCCATTTCAAAGCTTATAGGAATGATGGCCCTGGGTCTAGTGAATAAATTAACCGGTGGTATTTTCGGGCTTATAAAGGTCCTCATATTCATAAGCGTTTTATTCGTCGTCGCTGATGCTGCTCGCGATTATATAAACGTGCTAAAACTAGAGGTCGTTCAATCTTCGATCATCCTTGATTTTTATCAGCGGAACATTGTTGAGTTTTTCCCTGATATTATCGGCTTCCTCAGGGAAAGCACTCCTTAGCATAACCCTATTTACTTCGATGCCGTAGATGATGGTGATGCTTTTTTCAATAGATAGACAAGCACAGGAAAGTGATCGCTGTATCCACCAGTAAAAGCACTACCTACAAATGCCCGATAAGGATAGCCTTCATATTGTCCTTTGGGGTTTTGAAGCCATACGGGATTGTAGACCATGGCTTTGTAGAATGCATATTCCTTATATTGATTCTTATCTACTAATGGTTTTGATAGTATGATGTGGTCAAATAGGTCCCAGGTATCACGCCATGCGATCGTTCCTATTCCCTGATCATGGATTTGCTCAAAAGGGTTGTAAAGGTCTTTCAGCTCAAGGTCTTGTTCATCGTCCTTAGCTCCTAATATGTCCTTGACGCTTTTGTTATCAGGACCATCGTTCAGGTCACCCATTAACATGATCTTGGCGTAAGGATCCTGGGATTGTACAGAATCTATCACCTTTTTTGCGACCTTAGCTGCCGCGACCCTGTTGGAACGGCTTTTTTTCTCTCCACCACTCCTTGATGGCCAGTGGTTTACCAGAAAATGAATGACCTCGCCATCCAGTTTTCCTTTAACATATAGGACATCCCTCGTGTAATCGCGTTCTCCTGGATCGTCATTTTCGTATAGAACAACTTCATGAGGCTCGGAGTACATCGACCTGAAAACGGACTTCCTGTACAGCAATGCCACATCTATAGATCTTTCATCAGGAGAATCATAGTGAATGATCTCGTAGTCATGTTCTTTTAATGGTCCCTGGTTGACAAGGTCCTGGAGCACTCCATAGTTTTCCAGCTCACAAACCCCGATCACTGCAGGCGGTTGCTTAGCTTTTTCCTCGCCTATCTTAGCGATAACCTCAGCCATGTTCTTCAGTTTTTTTTGATAGATGCCTTCTCTTTCAGGTTCAGCCATTTCCATGATCGGGCTATACTCATCCTTTTTATCAGGGTCATCCTCTGGATCGAACAGGTTTTCCAGGTTGTAAAAAGCTATCGTATTTATCTTATACGTAGCTTTTCCAGTATCAGACGAACTTTTATCAGCTGTCTTTTTTCCACCGCCGCAACTGTAAAGATTTAGTATTAAAAGGGTTACGATTAATAGGTTGATGTTCTTCATTTTTATCAGTATTACGAATTTGTTAACTTCTCGATTTTCTAGTTTCAAAAATAAGACTATTCTATAATTTGTATAATTTTGCATTGAAATCATAATCATTTCTTAAGATAGACTTCTCAACATCACATTTATGAATTACAAGATCTTTATATTAACTTTCCTGTTCAGTTCAGCTTTGTTCAGTCAACAAACATTAGTAAGTGGAAAAGTGGTCGATGATGACANCGGTGACTCATTAGGTAATGTTTCCGTCGAACTTGAGGACACATCTTTTGAAACCCAAACCTCAAATGATGGTGCATTTTCCTTCTCTGCCGATGATCTGCTTCTGGGAGAACAAGTGCTAATTCTAAGCAAAGAGAATTATAAGTCCAAAAGGTTCCCTATCATCATTGAAGAAGGAAAGTCGCTGGAACTGGGTGAATTGAGATTGTCCGCCGATATAAGCGAAGAAGATAAAGAGATCTCGCTCATTAGCTTGTCAGATAATGAGCTGGACGCGGGCGACAATAATGTTGCCTTTAACGTTTCGGGGCTACTTCAATCATCCAAGGATGTCTTTTCCAAAGCAGCTGCTTACGACTTTAGCTCTACTTTCTTTAGTATCAGAGGTCTGGACAATCAGTATGGTAAAGTGCTCATCAATGGTGTTGAAATGAACAAACAGTTCAACGGCAGACCTTCGTGGTCAAATTGGGGCGGTTTGAACGATGTGCAACGCAACAGGGAATTTTCCAGGAACTTCAAAGCGAGCGATTATACTTTCGGCGGCTTTTTAGGCTCGACCAATATCAATATGCGCGCCTCCAAGATGAGAAAAGGCGGACGCGTCTCTTATGCCTCTTCTAACAGGAGTTATCGTGGCAGGTTCATGGGTAGTTATAATTCAGGACTTTTAAAAGGAGATTGGTATTTTTCCGTTCTGGTCTCCAGAAGATATGGCGATGAAGGTTACGCAGACGGTACATTATATGATGCAAACTCTTTGTCCGTCATGGTTGAGAAGAAAATAAACGATAAGCATAGTTTAAACTTTACAGGTTTCTATACGCCTAACAGAAGAGGCTTATCTGAACCTTTGACCGCTGAGGCTGTAAGGCTTAGGGATAATAGGTATAACCCGAACTGGGGTTATCAGAACGGGGAAATAAGGAATTCTCAAATTAGGGAAATAGAGCAACCAGTATTCATGCTGAACCACTACTGGAAGATAAAAGAAGGGTTAAACCTGAACACGAACGCATCCTACAGCGGTGGAAAGTTCAGCACAACCAGAATAAATAATGGCGGTACCAGGATCGTAGAAGGTCCTAACGGGCAAACATCCTTCATAGGTGGCGCGCGGAACCCATCGCCTATCTATTATCAAAATTTCCCGAGTTATCATCTAAGGTTCGACAATCCCAGACCGGTCGATTTTCAAAATGCTTATTTAGCAGAACAAGAGTTCATCAACGATGGCCAGTTCGACTGGACCAAGGTCTATGAAACGAACTTGAATAACCTAAGAAACGGCGGCAACTCAACCTATATTCTAAGTGCTAACAGAACGGATGATACCAGATTGCAATTTAATACGATCCTTGATGCGCGACTGAACGATAACATCACATTGAACGGTAAGGTGCGCTATAGAAATCTTAACAGCGAAAATTATGCGGAAGTAAAAGACCTGTTAGGTGGTCAGCAATTCCTGGATGTTGATTTCTTTGCTGATGAAAATTCAAACACAATAGGTTCTTCACAAGACCTTGCCCAAAGTGACCTTAGGAACCCAAACCGGACAGTGACAGAAGGAGAAAGGTTTAGTTACAACTATGAGATAGATTCTGAGGTCTATGAGTCGTTCGCCCAACTTCAGTTCAAGTATAAAAAGTTCGATTTTTATGTGGCCGCTAATGCAGGAAGGACCACCTATCAACGAACAGGACTTTATGAAAACGGTTTTTTCCCAGGAGACCGCTCTTTCGGTCCAGGAGAAAAATTAGACTTTACAACATTTGGTGCAAAAGCAGGTGGTGTTTATAAACTGACCGGACGCCATTTGTTTGAGGTGAACGCCGCATATACACAAGATGCTCCTACTTTGAGGAATTCCTATAGTAATGCTCGTCAGAACCATGAGATCGTTGAGAACTTAACAGAAGTCACCTCGCAGGCTTTTGATGCGAGCTATATTTTCAAATCACCAGATGTAGACCTGAGACTATCAGCTTTCTATGCCGGTTTTCAGGACCTTACCAATGTTCAATTCTACTTTACAGAAGACATCACGGGCGTAGAGGTAAATGATGGTAATGCTTTCGTTCAGGAAGTGATGAACGGCATAGAGACAAGACACATGGGTGCTGAGCTAGGTATAGAATATCAAGTGACATCCACCATAAAACTTAAAGGAGCTGCCAGCTATGGTGAATATACCTATGCTAACAATCCCGATCTTTATTTGACCAGTCAGGATTTCCCTGGTCAAAAAATAAGATTTGGCGATGGGAAGACCGCACTGGAAGACGTCCGATTATCCAATGGTCCTCAACAAGCCTATCAGATCGGTTTTGAATATCGTGATCCCAAGTACTGGTTCGTAGGTGTTACTTCTAACTTTTTTTATGATAACTTTGTGGGAGCGAGCGGACTTGCTCGTTCTGATAATTTCGTCCTTGACCGCGATGGTATACCTTTTAATGATTATGATGAAGCTACGGCCAGGCAAATTCTGGCACAAGAGGATATGGGCGATTATATGTTGATGAACGCCATAGGTGGGAAATCCTGGAAAGTAGGCGAATATTATATCGGCTTCTTTGCGGTGATCAACAATTTATTGGACGAAGTCTTCAGGTCTGGTGGATTTGAGCAGTCCAGAAGAGCTAACTTTCAGAACAGGACAGAGGACCTGACAAGAGAGAACGGCCCATTGTTCGGAAATCGTTACTTCTATGGAAGAGGAACGACATATTATATTAACTTTTATATCAGGTTTTAAACTTATTTCAATTAAACAATTATGAATCAATTAAATTTACTTAACATGAAAAATATCAACTTCAGCAAATTACTTACAGGAATTGTTTTAGCCTTTGTTATTACTTCTTGTGTTGAAGATGATGACTTCGAACCTCCTAGAGATGCTGGAGAATCTCCAGAAATTGAAGGAACAGAAGTCCCTTTGTCTTCTGTCTTAGATCAGCTAGAGCAGGCAACCTTGGAGGGTGATGAGACATTTACTTATGAAGAAACCGACGCCTACTTTACAGGCTACGTCGTTTCAAGTGATGAAGGTGGTAATTTCTTCGAAGAATTGGTTATTCAGAACAAACCAGAAAACCCCACAGCAGGTATCAGAATTCTCATAGATTCAAGCCCTCTTTTCGGTCAATATAACTTTGGGAGGAAAGTGTACGTAAAACTTGATGGACTAACCGTAGGTACTGACAGTGGAGTCGTATCATTGGGTATACAGTCTGGGAATGAGGTAGAAGCATTACCAGAGAGTTTTCTGAGCGAGACCGTATTACGGGACAATGTAACAGAAGATATCGTCCCTTTGGAAGTGACAATGCAGGATTTTTCGGATGAGCTTGAGAATCTTTTTATCAGCTTGCCATCTGTACAGTTTCCAAGATCAAGTGTTTTAGAAGACGAGGTTTTGACATTCGCCAACGAACCTACGGATGATTTTGACGGTGAACGAGTTTTAGAGAGTTGCCTATCCGGCTCTTCTACCATACTTAGCACAAGTACTTTCTCAGATTTCAAGTCATTAGAGCTGCCAGCTGATGCCGGAAGGATAAATGCTGTTCTTAGCAGGAACTTCTTTGATGATATGTACATCCTGATCATCAATGACCCTAGCGATCTGGTGTTCGACCAGGAACGTTGTGACCCTGATTTCTTATTATGCGATGGAGATAGTGGCGGCCCTGACACCATTTATTCTCAGGATTTTGAAAATGTTAACTCAATAAGCCAATTATCTGGCTGGGAGAACATTCAGGTAGTAGGGACTCAAGATTAC
>P_1C_Liq_1_UnCtyDRAFT_1000017_pt1 | contig 31751 bp, 35 predicted proteins | sample Pon1CUnioCityCA_2_FD_10230 | JGI IMG/M metagenome (IMG submission 10230) | reverse complement strand
CTGCTTGCGATAACTCTTGCCATCAAAGTTGGGGATTCTACGAAAGGATTGAGCAGATTCAAAAGAATGGACATCCGGAGTATTTCGCACAATTCTGATCTCATTTTGGTACCATCCGTGATGATCAACATAGTGATCATAATCCCCAAAAAAATGGCGATACTTAAAAAGCAATCCTTCTACTTTTTGATTATCCAATAGCTCTTCGCATCGCGCTTTGATCACCGGCAGATACTTTTCATGCACTACCTCATCGGCCTGCACATAAAACAACCAATCTCCGCTGCAATGCTGCATGGCAATATCGGTCTGATGAGCGTTCTCTGTACCATTTGGAAATGCTTCTGTATCCCATTCCGTTTCAATGATCTTTAGCTTAGGGGAATCAATCGTGTCTAGAATCTCACGGGTATTATCATCTTCATCGCCCTTTCCTAAAACGAAGATAAACTCATCGCAAATGGGTAAAATCGAAAGAATAGATTCTTTGATGGGATAATACAGCTTTGAAACGTTTCGACCGAAACTGAAACCGCTAATTTTCATAGTGGAAATAGATTTTTGCGAAGTTAGTTAAATTGAGGGGCAAGTCTTAAATAGTTGTTAATGTTCATAATATGTGGGCTCGACTTATAGTAAGGAGCTAAATTTGAACTTTAAGCTATAACAATCAGGGCAATGCCAATTCCAACCAAATACGTTCTCCCTCTCTTTCTTACCTTCTTTATTCAACTTTTGCTAAAAGCTCAGACTCATCAAAGTTTTTCTGATTCTATTGCGGTGCAAGAACCTAAAGATCGAAAACACAGTATTGCAGTTTTAATTGGGCACTCTCATATAAGCCAAGGGTTTCAAAATGGCAAACAAGCTTGGTGGGCGCTTCCTTCCTACGCTATTGACTACAACTATCGCTTATCAGAACACTTCTCAATTGGTCTTCACAACGATATAATTGTTGAAGACTTTGTAGTTCAAACAACTGTCAACAATGACAATCGCTCCATAAGCAGAGATTATCCATTCTTAATTTGTTTGGTATCTACCTATCATTTTAGAGATCACTTTGGATTTACGTTAGGATTTGGACGGGAGTTTGAACCGGTAGAAGATTTTAATTTGGTTCGACTAGGGGCGGAAGGTAATTTTGGACTTCCTAATCACTTTGAGGTATTGGTTAACCTAGTGTACGATTACAAATTAGATGGTTACGATACTTGGGTGCATGGAGTAGGAATTGCTAAGAGCTTTTAGACATCTACTTCTTTCACTCAAGAAGCAAGGCTAAAAGCTTAACTTTGTTTCTATGGAATCCATACGTCAACAAAAAATTGCCCGATTACTGCAAAAAGAAATCGGTGAGATCTTTTCAAGAAATGAAGTAAACGTCTTGCGAGGGAGTATGATCTCCATAACCCAATGCCGCGTTACGCCTGATCTGGGTATCGCTAAACTCTATGTCAGTATTTTTCCGGTTGACGACAAGCAAGAAGCTATTGAAGCCTTGCAGTCTCAAGCAAGTGAAGTACGCTACGTTTTGGGTAGAAAAGTAGGAAAACAACTACGACATATTCCTGAACTTCATTTTTACCTCGACGATTCCTTTGATTACGCTGAGGAGATCGATCAGCTACTCAAATAAGCCGTGAAGCTTCCTTTTTACATTGCCAAACGTTACCTGATCGCTAAAAAATCACACCATGCCGTGAATATTATTTCATGGGTATCGGTGATCAGTGTTGGCATTGGAACTTTTGCTTTGGTAGTAGTCCTTTCTGCCTTTAATGGTTTAGAAGGCTTGGTAGAATCCTTGTTTGAATCCTTTGACTCTGACATTCGAATAGAGGCAAAAAGCGGAAAAGTTTTCGCAGAGAATAACATAGAATTTGACAAACTAACAGAAATTGAAGGAGTTGCTAACTATACCAGAGTGGTTGAAGAGGTAGTAGGTTTGAGGTTTAAAAAAAATGAGGCAATTGCTTCTATTAAAGGGGTAGATGCCAGTTTTTTGGCTATGAGCAAAATTGACAGTGCTTTGATCGATGGAGAAAGCGCTTTGATCCGAAATGGAATTCCCTTTGCCCTAACAGGCTATGGATTAGCTTCTTCCCTTGGGCTTTACATGACTAAATCACCTGAAAACCTTACTATTTACGCCCCTAAACGCAAGATCCGTTCTACCATCAATCCCATGAATTCGGTTTACCGAAAAATGATTGCGCCTGGAGGCGTTTTTTACATTAGCCCTGAATATGATAATAAGTATGTGCTTGTNCCAATAGNTTTTGCTAAAGATTTACTGCGCTATGAAGACGAAATCACTTCNATTGAGGTAAAAGCAGAAGAAAACACTTCGCTTAAAGAGCTAAAAGATCGATTANCCACTTTTCTTGGAGAAGATTTTAAGGTGACCAGCCGTTATGAGTTTAACGCTCTGATTTATAAAACCAATAAAACGGAAAAATGGGTGATTTTTATGATTCTCGTTTTTATCCTAATCATAGCTGCTTTCAACATTCTTTCCTCTTTAAGTATGTTGATCCTTGAGAAGAAAAAAGACATTAACACGCTCAAGAGTTTAGGCGCAAATAATGCCTTGGTCAGAAACATTTTTTTCATTGAAGGACTGATGATCAACCTTAGTGGAGCGCTAAGTGGCATGCTCTTGGGGATACTAGTCTGTTGGTTGCAGCAAACAGTAGGCTTAATAAGGCTGCAAGGTGGAATTGTTGAGTTTTATCCTGTTGAAGTCAGAGCAATAGAGATGCTTTATATCCTTGTGACAGTATTGGTGATCGGTTTTCTCACCTCATGGTTTCCGGTTAAAAACCTTACGAAGGTTGAAGCTTAGTTTTCTGATGATCTCCAATATTGATGCAGTGGAATAGAAAAGCCTACAAATAGACTTAACGGACGAACTGAAAAAAAATCATTTTGAAACCCATCAGATACGCCTAGTTGGAATTGGGCAAATCCTCTAACATCGTCAATTTCAAAATTTAAAGTTGTACCGAGTTGAGTCGCAATCCGTTGATCTGGAGAAAAGTAGTCTTCAATACTTTCCTCTTCTATCTGTTTTCCTTTAGGAACGGAAGAAATATATTCTATTGCATTAAACGTAAGAAAATTCATTTTAGCATCTAGGCTTAAACTTACAGCACTTGAAAGATCGAACTTGATTGAACTCTGTGCATAAAAATTGTTGAAGCCTGCTTGAAAAGCCTCAACCCTTGTCTCATCTTCTTCAAAAGGATAAAAAAAGTTTAGCGGAAAGTCAATTGCACTAGCGCTACCAGATGCAAAACCTAGATAAAAATCGTGGTAAACCTTGTTATTGTAGCTCCAATAGCTTCCTACTGCCCCGCCAATTGAATAGTCTCGGTAAGAATAGGTTGAATCTACTAAACCATCTTGATTGTAATAGATTCTATCGTAAATTGTATTTCGTTCTATTGGATTATCTCCACTAGAGACACTTAAGCTAGTGCTTACATCTGCTAAAATTGCTAGTCGATCTATTGGATTATACGATGCAAAAGCCCCGATATTATTTCCAAAATTGGTCCCTAAGTTGACTTCTCCTTTCTTTTTAAATTGATGGGAATTAATGTACCCTGGCTTATAACTGTAGCAGGAGGACAAAAAAAGCGAACATGCTACTACGACAGACAGAGCTAAAAGCTTAGCGAAACGGAAATTCATTTATTGAGCAATCTAATTTGCAATTAAATAAACGAACCTTATTTAAGAACGCTGTTAAGTTAATGTTAGGCCTATATTACCGATACCAGATCTTCATCAAAGGCTTGCTTGATCTCGCCAAAAACATCTTGTAGCGCTGTATAGTCATCATGCGTCACCAACTTCATGCGGTAGTCTTTAAAATGCGGAATACCCTTGAAGTAATTGGAATAATGCCTTCGCATTTCGAGTACTCCTAACCGCTCGCCTTTCCACTTTACAGACATTTCTAAATGCCTTTCAGCGGCTTCAATTCGCTCCTTCATGGTTGGCGCAGGCAGGTGCTCCCCGGTTTTCATAAAGTGCTTAATCTCTCTAAATATCCACGGATATCCAATACTTGCCCTACCAATCATTACCCCATCCACTCCGTACTTCTTTTTCTTTTCTACTGCTATTTCAGGCGTATAAACGTCTCCATTCCCAAATACAGGAATGTGAATACGTGGGTTGTTTTTTACCTCTCCGATTAGTGTCCAGTCTGCCTCACCCTTGTACATCTGCTTGCGTGTGCGCCCGTGAATCGAAATAGCTTTTATGCCAACATCCTGTAATCGTTCAGCCACTTCAACAATGTATTTGGTATCCTCATCCCACCCTAATCGGGTTTTAACGGTAACTGGCAAATTAGTAGACTTTACAATTTCCGCCGTCATGGCGACCATTTTGGGAATGTCTTGCAGAATGCCTGCCCCTGCTCCTTTGCAGGCAACTTTCTTAACCGGACAACCGTAATTGATGTCGATTATATCAGGTTGGGCCTTCTCTGTTACTTCAGTAGCCTGCTTCATTGATTCGATCTCATTCCCGAAGATCTGAATGCCAATAGGTCTTTCGTATTCAAATATGTCTAATTTTTGAACACTTTTGGCTGCATCTCGAATCAAGCCTTCTGAAGAAATAAACTCCGTATACATGAGGTCTGCTCCCTGCTCTTTGCATAAAGCGCGAAAAGGCGGATCACTTACATCCTCCATGGGGGCAAGTAAAAGTGGGAATTCACCCAAATCGATATTTCCTATCTTTGGCAAGCCTAAATTTTGAGGCAAAATTAAGCAATTATCAAAAGCTGCTAAGGTGTACCACTTATCCGGAACAATTCCGCGACTATTAGTTCTGCTAGGCTTTTGCTTGGTAATTGGCGCTTTGGCAGCCTTAGGCGGACTCGCCCTAGTTGAACCTCTATATGGTATAGCAATACAAGACATCAGCAGCTTAACCGCCAATTTAGACGATCCGAAGAGCATTGCCATTTTGAAGTTTCTTCAACTGCTCAACACCCTTGGCCTATTTGTCATTCCTGCTGTTTTATTTGTTGTCCTTTTTGAGAAAAAGCCTATCAAGACCTTACAATTAAATCACCTCATTACACCCATTAATGCAGTGATGGTTTTCTTACTCATGCTCTGTTTAATTCCTTCCATCAATTGGCTAGTGGAATGGAACAAGTCGATCAACCTACCTGAACAATTTGAAGCGATCGAAAACTGGATGAAACAAGCAGAGGACCGTGCCATGGGCTTAACTAAAGCTTTTTTGAGAATGGATAATGCTTCAGAACTGTGGCATAATTTATTGCTAGTTGCAGCGCTACCAGCTATTGGCGAAGAGCTCATCTTCAGGGGAATTGTTCAACAAAATATAAACCGTAGTTTCAAGACTGCTCATCTTGGCATTTGGATATCAGCCATCTTATTTAGTGCTTTACACATGCAGTTCTATGGCTTTTTCCCTCGCATGTTCTTAGGGGCTTTTTTCGGCTATTTACTAGTATGGACTAAAAACCTGTGGGTGCCCATCTTAGCGCATTTCATCAATAATGCTCTTGCAGTATTGATTGCTTATCGCTTGGGATTAGAAGGCATGGAAGCTCAATTTGATCAGCTAGGCGCTTCACAAGATACCACTTGGTTTAGCTTGGCAGGCTTAGTTCTTTTTACTGTTTTACTGTTTCTTTTTTACCGGTCAAACAGTTGGAACCGAGCAAGGAGAACATAAAAAAGCCCCGCTACTGCGAGGCTTTCTTAACATTTAATCAAAACTTAATTCTCGATCTTGTCTGACTTATAAGTTGAATAGTTGATCTTCAAGGCATTTGCCTTTCTCAACTCTTGTTTAACATCTGTCACAATTCCCATCTCAGACTCTTTGTCCACTTTCATGGAAAAGGTCATGAGTGGCACCTCAGCAGGATTTGTTTGCTCTCTTTCTGCCTCAACAAATTGAATGATATCATTCTTTGTAGCGAAGGCATCATTAAGCTGGATCCGATCTGCGGTTCCAAACTGATCTGCATACTTCGTTTTAGGTGCTCCAATGTAAATATAGCTTACCAGTGATTTACGCTCTAACTTGTTCACTTCGGTAGCTACTGGTCGCTTTACTTCAACCTTAAGGTCTACTTCCCGCATAACGGTAGTTACCATAAAGAAGAAAAGAAGCATAAAAACAATGTCGGGCAAAGAGGCCGTAGAAATGGCTGGTTGCCCACCGTCTTTTTTCTTTTTAAACTTTGACATGATCTATTCTCCTGCGTTTTTAGGTTCAGCTTCAGAAATACGCTGCGGATAAACATCTTTTACAGCATCAATTTGTAGTTCTGCCTTTTCAGAAAGTTCTGCTGCAGTTTCTAGCTGCTTCATGGTTTTGCCAAACTTGCGCTGTGCGTATTCATTCCGCACTTCATTGTAGGCAGCCACCAACTCATTTTGTACTTTTATGTACATGTCATAAGAAGTTCCGCGGTCATTCTGCAATGAAATAATCTGCTTAGAAACCATCATTTCCCCTAATAGAGGAACCTTGGTTAACTTTCCTTCAGGCATTTCAGGATCTTGAAAAGTCGGATCACCTATGATGAAATTCTTGGCTTCCTCTCTCAAGTTACCAACATCCATGGGTTCTCCTTCTACTAAAAGATCGTCGTTTGCGTTAACCAAAACTTGGAAAACGTTTCGTTGCCTTACTTCAGGGATATCCTCTAATGGTTCTTCTATGGGCGGTGGTAGTCTTCTCGTAAGACCTGTATCCACATCCATAGTAGTGGTAACCAAGAAGAAGATCAGCAAGAGGAAGGCAATATCTGCCATCGAACCTGCATTGATTTCGGGTGCATTTCTTCTTGCCATAAGGTGGTTTATTTAAACAATTTAGATACTCCTGAAACTACCGTAGCTACAATGGCGCCGATCGCTAAAATGTAAAAAGCGATCAAGCCCATACTAACACGCTTAGAAGCCTCAGGTCCGTCAATAAATTTCTCGTATTTCGGTGTCATTTCATCGCCGCCGAGTGCATAGGCAATTACAAATACTAACACTAATGCGCCAACCCCAATCAAAGCACTTTTTGCACCTGAAGGGTTTTTGGCCATATTAATGATAGGAAATACAATTGCCGTAACTGCCCCGATAATAAAGAGCGCATAACACCAATAAATCACGGTTTCAGCACCTACTGAGCCGGTGTAAAAAAGCACACCTAGCAAAGCACTTACGCCTAAAAGGACGTAAAGAATAATATTCAGTGCTTTAGATAGTCCTTCTGACATAATAATTAGGCTTTTTTGTTTTGTAACTCATGCTTAACTAATAAGTCAACTAGACTAATAGAAGCATTTTCCATATCGTTTACTAAGCTATCAACTTTTGCGATAATGTAATTGTAAAAGATCTGAAGAATGATGGCAACAATCAAACCAAATACCGTAGTTAGAAGTGCGATCTTAATACCACCTGCAACCAATGATGGAGAAATGTCTCCTGCTGCTTCAATTGCATCAAAGGCGTCGATCATACCAATTACTGTACCCATGAAACCAAGCATCGGCGCCAAAGCGATAAATAAAGAGATCCAAGAAACTCCTTTCTCTAGCAATCCCATTTGCACACTTCCGTATGAAACTACTGATTTTTCAACCATTTCAATTCCTTCATGGCTTCTGTCTAAGCCTTGGTAGAAAATACTTGCTACAGGTCCACGTGTGTTTCTGCAAACTTCTTTAGCACCATCAACTCCACCTGAGTTCAAAGCGTCTTCTACATCAGTAAGAAGCTTTTTTGTGTTGGTAGTTGCCATGTTCAAGTAAATGATTCTTTCGATCACAATGGCGAGTCCTAGAATCAGACATAACAATACAATTCCCATAAATTCAGGACCACCTTCAATAAACTTTTCTTTAAGAATCTGGTGGAAAGACTTGTCTTCTTTGGCAACTTCTGTTGTTTCTTCAGTTGCTTCAGTGGTTTCTTCTGCAGCGGGCTCTTCCATAGTAGCCTCTTCTGTCATGGCTGTATCAGTGCTTGCACTGTCAGTCATTTCAGTTTGCATTTCGGTGGTATCACCGTCTTGAGCATTACTGTTAAAAGCAATTCCAAAGGCTAGGAATGCAGTAATGGCAAAAAGGGAAATAAACTTTTTCATAATGAATTAATTAATGATCTGATTAAATGTTAGCGTTTATATTTATGGTTAACAGTTGCGAATTTAATGCACTTAATTGAATTCTGGTAATATCTAACGAAGGATTTCAAGAATTAATACAAATTTCACTTTAAAATCTATTTAAATCATCTACAGTTGGAGGTCTTAAAAGAACATTTCATTAAGTATTTACCTATTGTTGCGGAGAGGCAGGCCGCGCCTATTCAGTCGGGTAGCGACTCTCACCCCCTATCGGTGGTCCGAATCAATAGTTTTTACTTCAATCCTAAAAAGAACTTCTCGATTAATATTTACCTATCGTTGCGGAGAGGAAGGGATTCGAACCCCCGATACGGTTTCCCGCATACACGCTTTCCAAGCGTGCGCCTTAAGCCACTCGGCCACCTCTCCGTTTATTTCCGCCTTAGGCAGAACCCTATTTTGCAGCAGGTAATTCTCACCAACTGCTTGGCGAGCCTGCCAAATTACAAATATTTTCAAACCTTAGAACTTGCCCACGCTTGATCTTTTTGCCAAGCAGCTAACTTAATTCACCCCGAAGGTTGGTTTCTAAATATTGCTTTTTCTCCTCTAATAAAAGTTCTTCGCAAGAAAGCAGGTACATCATTTTGGTGATGGCCGCTTCGTAGGTCATATCTTCCCCACTGATCACTCCCGCTCGTTCTAAGTGGACCCCTGTTTCATATTTCCCCTGAATCACTTTACCAGTGACACATTGGGTTACATTTAGCACAATCACCCCTTTTTCATTTAAGGCAACCAATTCCTCGGTTAGCCAAGGTAAAGAAGGGGCGTTTCCGCTACCATAAGTTTCAATAATAAGGCCTTTAAGATTTGGAACATTCGCCACTGCTTGAAAGACTTTTTGCTGCAAACCGGGGAAAATTTTGATGCTTGCCACATCATCCACGATTTGTTTACGTGCGATGAGCGGTGCTATTTCAGGCTTTTGAATAGCAAAACGGTTGTACTTAATGTGCACTCCTGCTTCTGCCAAAAGCGGATAATTGGGCGAGTGAAAAGCTTCAAAGTTCTCAGCACTGATCTTGGTTGTGCGGTTAGCACGGTATAATGCATATTCAAAGTAGATGGCTACTTCAGGAACCACAGGATAACCATTTTCATAGTCCCCTGCGATCTCAATTGCCGTGATCAAGTTTTCTTTGCCATCGGTGCGGATCTTACCTATAGGCAGCTGACTGCCGGTAAAAATGATGGGCTTGTTCACATTTTCTAGTAAAAAGCTCATGGCAGAAGCCGTATAAGCCATGGTGTCTGAGCCGTGTAAGATCACAAAACCATCAAAAGCGTTGTATTGCTGCTCGATCACTTCTAATAAATCCACCCAAATTTTTGGACCCATATTAGATGAATCAATCGGTTTTTCAAGCGAAGTGACTTCCAGCTCTACATCTACTTTATTGAGTTCGGGGATTTCTTCCAACAAATGGTCAAAATCAAAGGCGTGTAGATATCCTGTTTCTGGATCTTCCACCATACCGATAGTACCTCCGGTGTAAATAATAAGCACTTTAGAGGCATCACTCATCTAACTGAAAGATTTGGAGGGCATTCTGCCCGGTGATTTTATCGACTTCTGCTCTGCTAGTTTGAAAGAGCTCAGCTACTTTATCGGCAACCTTAGCTACGTATGCACTTTCATTGCGCTTACCGCGATAGGGAGCAGGAGCTAAATAAGGGGAATCAGTTTCTAAAACCAAATCCTCAAGCTTCAATTGCTCTACCACTTTATCCAAACCGGAATTTTTAAAGGTAACCACTCCACCAATACCTAACTTAAAGTTGCCGTAGTTTAAAATGTGCTGAGCCTGCTCCAAACTTCCGGTGAAACAGTGAAAAATTCCACTCAAGCGATCTTCGTTAAGCTCATCTAAAATACTCAAGATCTCGTCAAAAGCTTCGCGGCAATGAATCACGATGGGTAAGTTTTTTTCCTTGGCCCATTCAATTTGTTTGCGAAAAGCCATTTCTTGTTGGGCTTGAAAGCTCTTATCCCAATAAAGGTCAATGCCAATTTCGCCTACTGCATGGTAGTGAAACTCATCCAATTCTTTTTTAACTAGCTCAAGCTCCTTTTCTACATTTTCACTCACTGAGCAAGGGTGCAGGCCCATCATGGGATAGCAGCGCAGCGGATATTTAACCGCCAGTTCTTTCATGCCTTTTACAGAAGAGGAATCAATGTTGGGAAGAAAAAACTTTTCTACTCCAGCCTCAATGGCCCGTTGGATCATAGCTTCCCGATCTTCGGAAAATTGCTCGCTGTATAAATGCGTATGGGTATCAATAAGCATGGGCGCAAAAATAGCAATCTAGGCTGGGGCGAGCGAATTTGATTTTTAGAAATAGTGGTTAACACCAGCAGGCATTATCTAATACCTTTTACAGGAGAGAAATCACTAATTGCAATATTTTGTAATACTATCAATTTGATCATAGTCCCAATATTGATTAGGAGTATGTTTTTTATATTGATTAAGGTAGTATCTTCCTTTTTCACAGTTATTATCAACGACTAAGTAGTGAAAAGCCAAAGACCATAAGGTTGGTGAGTGATCTGGTTTGTGGGAGAATGCACGAAACTTATACATCAGTGAAGAGTCACTTTGATTTATCTCATCTGTCAGCAAATCAAATTTGCTATAACACATTGCTAAATCGTAGTAGTATTCTTCAATATTGCTTTCTATTCTAGCAGAATCTAAACGAAGCAGATTCTTTTTAGTCTGAATTAAGTTTTCCTCACTTGTACTGCCGCAGGACAATAAATTAACTTCAGATCGGATTTCTAAATAATCGATATCCTGGGCAACTAAATCAACATAAAGTAGTGTTGGTATAATAAAAAAGAAATAAGTCAATAACCTCATAGTTAGCAATGTTAGATTTAGAAGTAAATTTTTAATAAAATCACAATGGCAGTCACAATTAAGATGGTCATAAAAGAAGATATGATCAAGATCACAAGAAACCTCCATTTTTCCTTAATCTTATTCCTTATGATTCTCTCTCTAATTAACTTCTTGTCTTCCTCACTTAACTTTTCGAAGAGTTTCTTTTCATGATTTCCTTTGATTTTTATGGCTTCATTTTTATAAATTTCAGCCATATCTTGAAAAGGCTTTCTTGCCTTTCTTGAAAAAACAGAGGTTTTATTACCAGACCCAATGTAGGCAGAACTCGGGGCAATACGTCTAGATTTTTTATTTCTCATTTTTATGGTAGACTGCAACCTAAGTTCTGGTTACTAAAAAGTAATAAAGTTAGACGATAGTTAAGCTATATTGGATTATGGATGCACAAATGTAGTTTTGAATTAGCAAGGTGCGAAATATTTTGGGCTGGGGCGAGCGAATTTGGGTTTGAGGAAATGAAGTAATTGCTTATTTGAAAACTGAAGCCTTTTACAAACTAGCTTGCAGCAATCGAACAAGCTTATCTTTGTTATACCCCATTATTTTTTTCACTTTCCCTTTGCGATTCTTATAAAAAAGAATAGGTCTAAGTTTTGCTAATTGGAAGCTCCCTTTTTCTAGCACTTCGGTATTAGAGCATTCTGGATATTGGTTCCACTGAACCTCTTCCTTCTTCAAAGCCGGAAGGTCGAGGTAAGTTACATCATACATATTTAGTGAAACCTGATACTTCTCGCATACTTTTTCTTCCTGTAAAAACTTATTGAGCAAAAGACTATACCCACAACGATGGCTAAAAATCACGGTTAGCGAACTCGTATCCATATGGGCTTTTACATATTTCTTATTGAGCTTTGTAAGCTTGCTATTTTGAGAAAAAGAATTTCCGAGACCAAACAGCAAAAAGAAGATTAGCATAGATTAGCTTAGTAAAGGACGTGATCTCATTCAAGAGGTTTTAAATGACTAGCAAGCAAGATAGAGAGTTACTGAAAATTATTCATGTACCAGGCGATAAAATCGCGCGGGAAGGGGGTTTATATTTCCCTATTAAAGAAATCTTTTAAATACCTTGTTTCATTGAAGCCGTAACAAAAAGAAATTTGTGTGTGAAGCTGATTAATATAAGTTGGAGCAGAAACCCAAATTTTTGATTTTTTTTCGTCCTCTTCTACCTCCAATATTTTCATATTCCCATGCAACTCTTTATTCAAAACTATTTCTTCAAGGAAAAATCTTTTCGTGGTTTTATTTATTTTGATATTAACTCCATATTTAAATAATGTAGTCAGAAATAATCTTATAGGATTGTGATTTTCAGTAAAAGAGTTTTGAAACAAGAAAAATCCGACAACAATAAGGAAGTTTTCTTTGCCTTTATCTTTGTTTTTTTTTAAGTGTATCAGAACATTGTATTCCCTTTTTAAATAAGTGGTTTTTGAAGTAAGAAGAATATTATCCCTCACTTGATTCGATTTATTTGGTATAGCAAATACTCTATTTGCTCTTTTAGCTAAAGTTGCTATTTGAGGAACTGTAAACTTTATTCTTTTTATAAAATCTCTTATTCCAGGGTTAACTTCAATTTCAAATTGCTTTATAAAATCATTTGAAATCCTTGAAGCAATTTTTACAAGCTCTATTTCATCTTCAATGGGATACTTAAGGATTTTTTGTTTAGATATTTTAGAAAATTCTAAATCTATTCGATTCTCATATCTTTTAATTTGATCATATTGATTGATTTCTTTTATGCCAAATCCTAAGTCTTTTTTAAAGCTCTCATTTATCTCGTTCTCAATATCGCCTGATTTTGATTTTAGGGTTTCATTTTGAACAATAGAATACTTTTTTATCATAACTTTTTTTGTCAAGTTAGATAAAGCGTTTATATACTGATATGGTGAAATTATATCCATAAAATTAGAATTCAATTATTTCAAACTCTTCTCTTGTTAAATCTAGTATTCTATATTCCACACTTAATGGATTAGCTTTTTCATCAACATCAACCACTTCCAATTTTTGATTAACAAGTGTTTTGGGAATAAGATATAAAACAGGTCTATAGTCTTTAAGGCTACTTGTGTCTACCGTCCTAATAATCATAGCGAACTCATGCTCGCTAATAAGCCCTTTATTTAACATTATTGATGCTCCTGCCTTTATACCTTTTTTATTAGAATCAATTTTTGAACTGTGTAAATCGTTATTTTCTACATCCTCTTTTAATGATAGATAAATCTTATATGGGTTGGATGAAGGTGGTATATTTTTTCTAATATCAAATTTTGCAAGTGCCGAACTATCAAAAACAGGAGAACACCAAACAAAATGAATACCATTATAGAAGTTCTCATTTATTTGGTAAGCCAAATACGAATTTGTTGAATAAAATATATGATTATCAAAGACCATTATTTATGAATCATATTTAAATCTAGATACAAAGAATGTAATGATTTTTAAAATTGATTTTGTTTGTACCTTTTAAATCGGCTTTCCATCGGCTTGTTTTTCAACGCTCAAGATACAAAAAATTAGCCTTAGCAATAAAAGTAAAAGAGGGGAAAAGGGGAAGAGTTGTTTGCTTACCTTTTTTATTTAAGCGACTAGTAAATCAATACTTACCTTTGGTAATTAAGATGAGAACAGGAGAAAAGAAAATACACTTTGCTACTAAAGCTGAAAACAATCGCAGAAGAGAGGCTGAGTTTCTCGCTTTATCTCCTTCCGAACGCTTACAATCTTTTCTCCGTTCTTTTGATAGCGATCTGTTCAGTCAGTTTATAGACCCAAAGGAATTAGGCGAAAACAAAGGAAACTTTTGTATTTATAAAAATGAAGTTTGAGGAGGAAGCCAATCGATTCATTGAATTATGCCTTGAAGAAAAAGTGAAATTGCTTCTTGTTGGTGGTGCAGCGGTTAATTTTTATGGATACAAAAGGCATTCAGCTGATATCGACTTTTGGATAAAACCTAAGGATGAAAACTTTAATAAACTTCTCACTGTATTTCAAAAGTTGGGCTACGCGATTGATAGTTTACCGGATAAAGTGAAGCAGGGAAAACAGAATATCTCCATAAAGGTTTCACCTGAACAGGAAATAGAAATTATCACCAACTTCAATCCCAATAAAAGCTTTGATGAAGCCTACAACGAAGCCAATGAATATAAGATTGGCAAGAGAAGCATCAAAAAAATGAAGGTTATTCATTTAAATGATTTAATTACTAGCAAAGCAAAGTCTATGAGAACAAAGGATATGCTTGATATAGTAGAATTGAAACGTATCAATAAGTTGTAGATATTTTACTTTTACTCCCTGTGAACGCTCCCGTCAAAATCCTCATTATTCGTTTCAGCTCCATTGGTGACATTGTGCTCACCACGCCGATAATCCGTTGCCTTAAAAAGCAAGTGGAGGGAGAAGCGGAAATTCACTTTCTTACCAAAAAAGTGTATGCTCCTTTGGTGGCCGAAAACCCCTATTTGAGCAAGGTCTACACCATAGAAAAAAGCACCAATGAGGTAATCGAAGACTTGCAAGCCGAGCAGTACGATTATGTGGTAGACTTACATAAAAACATGCGGGCACGTAGGGTAAAAAACAAACTCAAAGCCCTCAGTTTCACCTTCGACAAACTCAACTTTAAAAAATGGTTGCTAGTCAATTTTAAGTGGGACCGCATGCCGGACATCCACATTGTGGATCGCTATTTGGATTCGGTAAAAGCTTTGGGCATTGAAAAAGATGAAGGGGGGCTAGATTACTTTTTACGGAAAAATTTTCAGCCTTCTCTTAATATTCCCTTCGAGGCTGAGCAATATGTGGTCTTGGTCTTAGGCGCCAACCACGGCACTAAAAAGATTCCAGAAGTTAAAATGCGGGAGATCTTAGAAAAAAGCCAACAGGCCTTTGTTTTGCTGGGCGGAAAAGAAGACCAAGCATTAGGAGAAAAGCTAGCGCAGCTTGCTCCGGAAAGAATCTTTAATGTGGCCGGTAAAACTACTTTGCACGAATCGGCTTTTTTTATCAAACAGTCAAAATCTGTTATTACTCCCGACACAGGCATGATGCACATTGCCGCGGCTTTTCAAAAACCTATTCTCTCTTTTTGGGGTAATACAGTGCCTGAATTAGGCATGTATCCTTATTATGAAAAAGGGAAAGAAGATCGCTCCACTATTTTTGAAGTAAAAGGACTAAGCTGTCGACCTTGCTCTAAAATTGGCTTCAAAAAATGCCCCAAAGGTCATTTTAAATGCATGATGGAGATTGAGAGTGAGGCGGTGATTGATAAGTTAGACTTCGGCTCCGCTCAGTCTGCGCTATAATTTAGCTTTATTTTTGGCAGTCGTATTTCAGTTTTTATAAATTCTTCAAAAACTGATCCAAATCTTCAATCGGTTTTAGTTTTTTGCTTTCGCTAGCTTCTAAAATTGCTTTTTCTGTTTCTTTATTGGGAATACTCCCAATTTCCTTAATAAAGTAAGTACCCAATCTAATTATTCAAACTTCGCCTTTAAGCAGCGACTGACCTGTCGGGTAGGTATCTTGTAGATTTTGCTATAGCGAGTTTTCTCATCATTATCCTGGAACATCAGGTATATGCATTTTTATGTTGCCTTTACCTTTGTTAAAGGTAACATTAAGAAACAACCACCATTCTCTTACCGAATCTTCATCAAATTTACTCACTCCTATTTCCGAAATTGTCACTACACGACTAAGCTCATTATGTAAGTTTTCTATTTTCCTTTCTTCAATCTCAATGGTTAAGCTAAGAGCTAAGTCGGAGAAGAAATTGAAGTTTACAATACAACCATCATTAGAGGATATGATTCTTTTCAATTCTTCGATTAAATTGTTTCTTTCTTGATTTGAAAATACCTCCCAATTGAGTTTATTCTTCATCTTTAGAATACTGTCTTTTATTTGCTAAACCAACTCGCAATAGCTCTTGAAAACAATCAAACAAAAAGTATTTAGGTCTACTCCGCCGCTTTTTCTACGTGTTCAAAAATGGCTTTTAACTCCGTAGCACTTTCGGGTTTCATTTTACCGGCTAAGATCAAACTCAATTGTCTGCGACGCAAAGCTGCATCATAGCGTTCTTTTTCTAGCTGGGTTTCAGGTTCTAGCTCAGGAACTTCAATGGGAGAACCATTTTGATCTACTGCCACAAAGGTGTAAATGGCCTCGTTGCATTTTTTACGCTTTCCGCTTGTCAGGTCTACATATACGTCAAGGAAAACTTCCATAGATGAAGTAAAGGCGCGTGAAACTTTTGCCTCTATGCTCACTACATCGCCAAGTTTTATGGGATGATTAAAAGAAACATTGTTAACGGAAGCCGTTACCACTACTCTTCTAGAATGACGTTGAGCGGAAATTCCTGCTGTGATATCCATCCAATTTAACAACTGACCTCCCATTAGATTTCCCAACACATTGGTATCGTTAGGCAATACAATTTTGGAGGTTTGAGCGAAGGTTTCTTGGGCTTTTTTAGGCTTCATCTTTCGTCCTTTTTTTGAGGACGCAAAAGTACTGAAATGGCTTAGAACTCACGTACTAGCAACCAAGCATCTTCATTATGATGGTTACGGACTTTTTCCAATAATCGAATGGCATCTGCTCGATGCGCAAAGCTTGCATAACTTACCGCGTGCAAGTTCTTGTATTCTCCCAAGAGTCGTGCCTGATAGCCTTGATTAAGCAAGGTGTTTACAAGACCTTGCGCATTTGAGAGTTGCGAAAAACAACCGCCCATTACATGGAAACGCAAACGACTGGAAGTGGCGCTTTCCTTGGTGTAGGTATTATCAATGCGTTTGGTATTCCCTTCAATTTCCTTTTCAACCACCATAGCGGTTACTTCTCCGCTTGGCAAATCATAGGCTGTATAACCTGCAGGCCAGGTTCTTTCTTCAACACTTCTAAGGTTTAGGCGCTCCGTTTCTAACTCAACCGACTTTAGGTCGTAAAGGGGTTTTTCTATTGCTTGATGCCCGAGATAAGTCAAATTAGTTGAATCAGCGCTTACCCAACCAAATTGCCAATTCAAAATGAAGCCACTAAGCACAAGCACTAAAAGCAGCGCAGCAGCAGGCCAGTATACCCTTCTCTTTTCCCCTTCTTCAGTTTTTATGATTGGCGCCTGCTCCTTGATCTTTTCCTTGATTCGCTCTTCAGCTCCCGCCCTTTTGATCGGACTGCTTCTAAAGCTCTTTAAACCAAATGAATCCAAAAGGAAGTCATTACTTTCTTCAGCCTTGAACTGAATATTTTGCTCAGGATCAAGATAAAGGGTTCCCACTTTTTCAATGTGAATCTTATCGCCCTGTTTTAAACCGCTTACACTTTGGTTTACAAAAGCTTTGACCAATTCATTCGCCTCATGGTAAGTAATGGATCTTCTTTCCGCAATGTGATTGCCCAATAAACCATCATTATTGGTCAGGTTTTTATTGAAGGAGATCTTTTTGGAGGGAGGCGTAAATTTATGTTGGATCGCATGTACCTGAGCAGGTGCATAGTTGGCTACAAAACCGCCAAATTCAGGCACAATTACACAATCGTAACTGTACAACAAATCGGCTATGTAAACATCTATTTTTACCTTCTCCATACCTTGCGAAATTAGGGAAGAATTTTAATTTAACTCCGGAGTTCGTTGCTATTTATCTCATCTAAGTCTTCCTGTGTGTCCACAGAAAAGGCTTCTTCTTCCGTAATCGCTACTCGAATTTTATAAGCATGTTCTATCCATCTGAGCTGTTCTAAACCTTCTGCTTTTTCTAATCTACTTGGTTGAAGGGCGCACAATTCAGCCAAAGTTCCTGCCCGAAAAGCATACATACCAATGTGCTTGTAAAAATTAAAAGCCTCAAGCCATGCTTCTTTTTCATAATCTCTTAAATAAGGAATGCATTGCCGACTGAAGTAAATGGCAAAATCATTTTCATCCAACAGCACCTTTGGTTTCGATGGGTTAAAAAGCTCAGACTCTTGATCAATCAATTTAACCAGAGTTGCGATCTCTGTATTTTCGTATTGAAAACAACTTAAGATCAAGTCAATTTGAGATGGAGAAATAAAGGGTTCATCACCTTGTATATTTACAACAATGTCGAACTCCTCATCAATTTTTTGGTATGCTTCCAAACAACGATCCGTGCCACTTTGGTGATCAGGGCTGGTCATCACTGCACGTCCACCAAAATGTTCAACCGCCTCTAAAATCCGTTCATCATCTGTGGCTACTACTACTTCGCTTAGGGCAGTAGACTGCTTACATTGCTCATAAACCCTTTGAATCATGGGCTTTCCATGTATTAAGGCTAGCGGTTTACCGGGCAATCTAGTTGAACCATATCGGGCAGGTATTACTCCTATTGATCGCATATTAATACTTTTGACCAAATATAAATTAAAACTTTACGACTTTCAGTTGAGTGCATTGATCTATCAAATTGGACTAAGTTTAATACCGGGAATTGGCCACCAAGGTGCTAAAAAATTAGTAGCCTATTGTGGTGGTGCCGAAGCTGTTTTTAAAAGCAAAAAGGCTGAACTATTGAAGATCCCCGGCTTGGGCGAAAAAGCTGTTAGCAAAGTTTTGCAGGCAGATGTTTTAGGCAGAGCTGAGGAGGAAGTGGCTTTTCTGGAAAAGGAAAACATTAACGCTACTTTTTTTCTCGACAAAGATTACCCGCAACGCTTGCTACATTGCGATGATGGACCGATCATCCTATACAGTAAGGGAAAAGTTGATTGGAATGCATCCAAAATGATCAGCTTTGTTGGAACTCGAAAGGCAACCGTAAAAGGAAAAGCCATTTGCGAGCAAATGATTCGCGACCTAAAGCCACACGGCGCTACCATTGTAAGCGGGCTTGCCTATGGAATAGACATTACAGCCCATAAAGCAGCAATGGAGGCAGGTTTGCCAACCATCGGAATCCTAGCTTCTGGTCTTGATGAAGTTTACCCAAAGCCTCACTTTAAATATGCAGAAAAAATGCAACTCAATGGAGGTATTGCTTCAGATTACCATAGCAAAACCAAACTCCTTCCCTCCAATTTTGCTGAGCGTAACCGCATTGTAGCAGGCCTATCTGAAGCAGTTGTAGTGGTTGAATCTTCAGCCAAAGGAGGCTCTTTGATCACAGCCGACCTTGCCAATGGCTACAACCGTGACGTTTTCGCTGTTCCCGGCAGGGTAGACGATAGCCAATCTGAAGGTTGTAATAAGCTAATCAAGGCCAACAAAGCTGCTTTGATAGAATCCGTTAAAGATTTAGAATACATCCTAGGCTGGGAGCTTGAATCAAAAGCTAAAAAACAAAATTCAACCCAAAGACAACTTTTCGTTGAACTAAATGACGAAGAGGAAAAAATCATCAAGGCGTTTGAAGGCAAAGACCTGTTGCCCATTGATGAACTAAGCTTGTTAGCACAAATGCCAATGAGTAAAACTGCAAGTTTATTACTCAATCTTGAATTCAAAGGAGTAGTTAAAAGTCTACCGGGCAAGCAATATCAACTTGTTTAATAGCTTCTTTACCCTTTTGAAAATTAGTTACATTTGCGTCCAATTTAATCTAATTAGATAACCCAATATTCCTAAGAATGAGTACAAATAAATCGAATCAAGGTGCTGTCAAAAAAAAGATAGAAGCCTTTATTGAGTCTGTGGCTCAAAAGAATGGTCACGAGGCTGAGTTTTTACAAGCAGTTGAAGAAGTTGCTGAAACAGTGATCCCTTTTATTGAAGAAAATAAAGAATACCAAGGGCTGAACCTTTTGGAAAGAATGGTTGAGGCAGAACGCATCATCATGTTTCGGGTGCCTTGGATCGATGATAAAGGCAATGCTCAAGTAAACCGTGGGTTCAGAATTGAAATGAACTCTGCAATAGGACCATACAAAGGTGGTTTGCGTTTCCACCCTACGGTTAACCTAAGTGTCTTGAAGTTTTTGGCTTTTGAACAAGTTTTCAAAAACAGTTTAACTACCCTGCCCATGGGCGGTGGAAAAGGTGGATCTGATTTTGATCCAAAAGGAAAGTCTGACAATGAAGTGATGCGTTTTTGCCAAAGCTTTATGACCGAACTTTCTCGTCACATTGGACCTGATACAGACGTACCTGCCGGTGATATTGGAGTTGGAGGAAGAGAGATTGGTTATATGTTTGGCCAATACAAGAGAATTAGAAACGAATTTACCGGAGTACTTACTGGAAAAGGGCTTTCTTATGGTGGTAGCTTGATCAGACCCGAAGCTACAGGATATGGCTGTGTTTACTTTGTAAGAGAAATGTTAGACTCTAGAGGAGAAAGCATTGATGGTAAAACAGTTGTGATCTCAGGTTCTGGAAATGTAGCCCAATACGCATGTGAAAAAGCTACTCAATTAGGAGGCAAAGTGGTTACCATGTCTGATTCAGGCGGGTACATTTACGATGCTGATGGGATCGACGAGAAGAAGCTAAACTTCATTATGGAATTGAAAAATGTGAAGAGAGGCAGAATCAAAGAATACGTCAAGAAATTTAAAAACGCCGAATACCACGAAGGGAAAAGACCTTGGGGTGTTAAATGTGACATCGCCTTACCTTGTGCTACTCAGAATGAATTGAATAAAGATGAAGCAGGCTTGCTAATCAAAAATGGGGCAAGCGTGATAGCAGAAGGGGCAAACATGCCTTGCACGCCTGAAGCGGTTGAAGCTTTTCACAGTGCTAAGATCTTCTTTGCTCCAGGCAAGGCCTCTAATGCAGGTGGTGTAGCTACTTCTGGTTTAGAGATGTCTCAAAACTCAATGCGCTACAACTGGACTGCTGAAGAAGTAGATCAGAAGCTACAAGATATCATGAAAGACATTCACCATTCTTGTGTACGCTACGGGGTTAACGAGAAAGGCTTTGTTGATTATGTAAGAGGTGCCAATATAGCCGGTTTCGTAAAAGTTGCTGACGCTATGATTGCACAAGGCGTAGTTTAAGAGATTCCAATTTCTAGAAAGATGGGCGGATCTGCATGATCCGCCTTTTTTATTTTGAACAATCTAGCGCTTATTTTTTTTCTGATGGCTGGTAAAATGAATATTTTTGGTTTAAACTAATAAGATTATATGTACGGGAAAATAAAAGAATATTTAAAGGAAGAATTAAAGCAAATCGAGGAAGACGGTCTTTATAAAAAGGAACGGATTATCACATCGCAGCAAGATGCCGTGATCAAACTAAGTGACGGAAAAGAGGTAATCAATTTCTGTGCAAACAATTACCTAGGGCTATCCTCTCACCCCAAAGTGGTGCAAGCAGCTAAAGATACTTTAGATAGCCATGGTTTTGGAATGTCTTCAGTACGCTTTATCTGTGGAACACAAGACATTCACAAAGAGCTAGAGGCTAAAATTGCCGATTTCTGTGGCACAGAGGATACCATCCTTTACGCTGCCGCTTTTGATGCTAATGGAGGAGTTTTTGAACCTTTATTGACGAAAGAGGATGCAATTATTTCCGACTCCTTGAACCATGCTTCTATTATTGATGGGGTGCGCCTTTGTAAAGCTGCTCGCTACCGCTATGAGAACAACAACATGGCTGATCTAGAAGAGCAGTTGAAAAAAGCTCAGGACCACCGTTTTAGAATAATTGTAACGGATGGCGTATTCTCAATGGATGGCTATGTGGCACAATTAGACAAGGTTTGTGACTTGGCAGATCAGTATGATGCCATGGTTTTGGTAGATGATTGTCATGCACATGGTTTTATTGGCAAAACAGGACGTGGTACACCTGAGTACTGCAATGTTTTAGGTAGAGTTGACATCATAACCGGAACACTTGGAAAAGCGTTAGGAGGTGCTATGGGTGGTTTTACTACTGGTAAAAAGGAAATCATTGAGATGCTAAGACAGCGATCCAGACCTTATTTATTCTCTAACTCGCTTGCGCCTGCTATTGTAGGTGCATCAAATGCTGTTTTTGATATTTTAAATGAAACGACAGCCTTTAGAGACAAGCTGATGGAGAATGTAGCATACTTCAAAAAAGGAGTTGCTGAAGCAGGTTTCGACTATAAAGATGGTGACTCTGCAATCGTTCCTATTATGCTTTATGATGCCAAACTATCACAAGTTTTTGCAGACCGCTTGCTAGAAGAAGGCATTTATGTGATTGGCTTTTTCTATCCTGTAGTACCGAAAGAACAAGCAAGGATCAGAGTACAGCTTTCTGCCGCTCATGATAAAGAGCATCTAGATCAAGCAATTGCTGCCTTCAAGAAAATAGGGCAAGAACTGAAAGTCATTTAAACTTGACATCCACTAATTTTAAACCCAAGCAAAAAGAAGCGCTTATACTTTTGCTCTTCTTCTGCTTGGGTTTTGTAATTCAATTCGGTCGGTTTAATGAATGGCCCAAAGCCGTTCACCCATGGGCCCAATACGACCGTTATGCTTTAGCGATCGGTTTTTTGAATAATGGGTTCGACCTCAGCAAGCCGGAAACCTATTTGATGAATCGGGAGTTTCCACACAACTTTAAAAAGGCCCAAGAAAATAGCATTACTGCAGTCAACCTGCCTTTGCATGAATACGCAGTAGCCGCTATTATGAAAGCCTTTAATATTCGATCGGTTGCGATCTTTCAGTGGTACAACTTTCTACTTAGTTTCCTTGGTCTTTTTGCCCTCTTTAAGATTGCTAGACTTAATCAGCTTTCGCTCTCAGTATCCAGCTTGCTTGTTGCTTTTCTGCTTTTCTGTCCGGTATTTTTAATCTACCAGCTTTCCTTTTTAAATATCACCAATACACTGAGTTTTGTTTTAGCTGGAACTTACACTTACTTGCTTTACCGCAAACAAGGGAAGAGCAAGCACTTTTATTTAAGCGTTTTACTTTTCACATTGACCACACTAATCAGAAGCACTGCGCTGATTCCCTTTATAGCAGTTTTGCTTACAGAAAGTTTTTACAGCCTAAAAGAAAAAAAACTCAAGTTAGAACTTCTCCCTTCAGTTCTTTTGAGTTTCACCGCTTTTGGTTTGCACTATTATTACATGAACCTGCACATGGTATACCATTACGGCTCAGTGTTTCTTTATTACTTAGTGCCTGCTGCAAACTTTGAAGTTGCCAAAAGTATTATTGAAAACATTTATAAACTTTGGCTACTGCATTATCTATCCCTCAGCCAGTGGATCTTTTTCGCATTTTTAATTGGCTTTGGAGGTTTTCAATGGTACCGCAGTAAAAGAAAAGTAAGCCTTAACCCTGTTGGTGTCATTGCCTTCTTTTGCTTTGGAGGAGTTGTACTTTTCACCTTTGCCATGTTCTCCAACTTCCGCGACCACGATTATTACTTTATAGATACTTACCTCTACCCTACTTTACTATTGTTGGTATTGTTACTTTCCAGACTTGAAATTTCTTTAAACCGGCTCGATTTGAAACTGAAAACTTCAATTATTTTACTTTTCATCTCGATCATAGGTGTGGAGGGAGTTTATAGAACAAAGGAGGCTGTAATTGAAAAGCCCTGGCAAAACACAAGCTCGATCATTGAAGATTATAAACTAGCAAAACCACGAATAGACCAGCTAGAAATCAAAGAAGAGGAGCGTCTGCTTGTTGCCGGAGCAGAACAAGCCCCAAACTTGCCCTTTATCTTGTTAGAGCATAAAGGGTATTTACTCAAATGGAATGAGCCGAATCTTATGGATAAAGTGCTTGATTGGCCTTTTGACTATTTCATCTTTCGGAAGCAGCAGTACTTTTCGGTCTACCACCCAGAATACCCGAGCTACCTTAATCACTTTGAGGTTGTATTAGATGCAGGTCCTATTATAGTTGCGCAGAAAGCAAGCGAAAAAAAGAAACACCAGCTTGAAAATTTCTTTAATTATGAAAAAGAAAAAGTTCTTTTTACTGAAAAACTCGACTTAAGAAAGCCCTCCCAATATTGGAGTAACCTCACTTTGGCAGACAGCGCGAAAAAAGGTAAAGTAGTATCAGATCGAGAGTACAGTTTAACCTTTAAAAGAAAGCTTAAGAAAAGCTTACCCATCAATGGTGGGCTGAACCTCTCTTTGGATATAGCAGGTGTTAGCCAGCAGTCACAAGCGCAATTGGTGATCACAGCTAAGCATTTAAGCAGCCAAAAGCTACTTTTTTATCGTGCTTTAGACTTAAAGGATTTTTCTAAGGCTGACGCAAAATGGAATCGAATCTTTTGCTATCAACCGCTTAACTTTTATGACGATGAAGAAACAGAATTGGCAGTTTATATCTGGAACCGTGGCTTTGAAGAATTCGAATATCGCTCTGTTGATTTGACTTATTACGGCTACTAAAAAAGGCAAACCCTGGTAAAGATTTGCCTTTTATTCGCTAATCGATGAAGTTTAATAAAACTTCGATCTATTGTCTTCAATATCTGCTTTCTCCTTCAGGGCTTCCAGTAAAGCACCATTGTCTAATCGTGCTTTAACTGCCCTTGATTTAGCGCTTCTTACAGCCACTAAATTTGCAGCACCCGGATCAGATTTTTGCTCTAGCATTATTACAAATACACCATTGTTCCCTTTAATGGGTACACTCATTTGATTGCTCTCCAAAGTTAAGGCCTTCCCAACCACAGCAGGTTCAAAACCCACGTTTTCAATACTTGGATTTGCCAAAGAAACGCCAACAGCATTCTCCACGCTTAAACCAAGTTTAGCAGCCAAACTTCCTAGATCTGTAGCGCCTGACATCTCATTTTTAAACATCTCAGCTTTCTTCTCTTGCTTGGTATAGTATTCAACTCTACCTCTTACATCTTCAAGAGGTGGAACACCTTTCTCACTAATATTCTCAACTGCCACCACTACAAAGGCGTCATCTGTATCGTAGGGTTCGGAAATATCACCTTCATTGGCATCTCTTACCCATCTCACAATGTCTCTAGATGCCTCTAAATTAGGGAAAGCTACATCATCAGGTCCTAGTACCGCTACTCTACGCTGCACATTCTTTTCTTTTACTAAACTATTGAAGCTTTCAATATCCTGTGCCTCAATAGAAAAGCTGTTGGCATTATTAAATACTTCTTCGTAAGTCTCTTTACCTGCTTCTGCCATGCGACGCACAACAGCCAATTGAATTTTTTTCTTGGGCTCAGTTCTCTCTTTTACTTCAATTAGATGAATCCCAAACTGTGTGGTTACTTTGATCAAGTCGCCTACTTCTGCTGCAAAAGCAGCATCGTTAAAGGGCTTCACCATCATACCTTCAGTAAACCAATCCAAATCACCGCCTTTTTGCCCTGATCCAACATCATCAGAATAGGTCATAGCTAATTCAGCAAAATCAGCACCGGCTTCAATGGCTTGCTTTAAACTATCAGCCAATTTCTCAGCTCGCTCAAGACTTCTTTCCTGAGTATTGATCAATATATGACGGGCATTCACTGAGTCTGGAGCCATTTTAGTGGCAGTTACCTTTTGGAGATAATAATTGTCTCCTACTTTAAAGACATCAGTCATGGCGCCAACCTCTTTGTTCCACAAAGCAGTATCTGCATTTGCAGGTGCTTGGTCAATGCTGAAAAAACGAGGGTCAAAAGGATCATCAGAATTCGCATTCACAAAAAGTGAATCGTTTTCCGCCTTTTCAAAACGAGGTTTTGCTTCGTCCATATATCGCTTAGCCCTTTCATTATCAAGGGCAGAAGGAGCAACGGGAAAGTATGCATAGAAAACCTTTGTGCTAGCCTCTTGCTCATATTCATCTTGATGTTCTTTGTAATAAGCCTGCAACTCTTGATCACTTACCTGAACAGCAGTATCATTTAAAGCTGTGAAAGGCTTGTAAACGTACTTGAAATTAAGGGTAGTGTTTTCTTCTTTGTATTCCTTTTCGGCCAAAGCTGAAGGCATATAGAAACCTTTACTGATCAAGGTATTGAACTTGTTAAAATACTGATTTCGCTTAATGGCTTTTTCAAAAACCAACCAACGCTGCTTTGTTTCAGGATCATTATCTAAATTCTGTAAGAATTGAATCACTGCATTCTTATCGAATTGACCAGTATTTGGATCGGTAAAAGCCTGTACGATTTGAGGGTGAGGATTAGCGCCTTGCACCATATCAAAAAGCTCTTTGGAGGTTACATCAACTCCGAGTTCTTCCATCTGTCCACCAATCAAGATATCGGCTAGTTTTTCATTCCAAACCTGCTCCCTGATCTGAGATTTTGTTTTCTCATCTAAACTCCCTTGGGTTTGGGTGTTGAGCTTGTAGGTTTCGTAAGCTTGATTTACTTTTAATTCAAACTCGGTTGGTGTGATAGGCGTTTCATTTACTAAACCAACATTCATGGGGCCTTGAGAACCCCCTCCTTGTGAACTAAACAAATCACTTAACACAAAAGCCATAATGGCTCCACCAATAATGATTAATACCAGCGTTGACTGCTGTCTGATTTTTCCAATAATTGCCATTGAAGTCTATTAAAATTTTAGGGTTGCGAATATACGATAGTAAACTGAATAATAAAAGGTTAAAAAATTAGCTAAGAGGGGCGTGGCTGTAAAGCTTAAAAACTTATATCAATCCTCTTCTTTTACCTTCAAATGAATTAAATCGATCTTATTTTCATATACCTTTTTTACGGTAAAAACGAAATCCTCCATGCCGATTACTTCGTTCATGATCGGAATACTTTCATGGTAATCGATAATCAGACCTGCTAAGGTTTCGTAATTGTCGTTTTCGGGTAAATTCAAATTGTATTCTTGATTGATGTAATCAACCTCAAGGCGGGCAGAAAAAAGAAACTCCTGCTCATTAATGCGGTTTTCGATTAGGTCTTCCTTATCGTGCTCATCCTCGATCTCGCCAAATATCTCTTCAATTACATCTTCTATGGTAAGGATACCGGAAGTTCCGCCAAATTCATCTACCACCACGGCCACACTCCGTTTTTGCTTTAAGAGATTTTCCAAAATTTCATTAGCCGGCATGGAGTTAGCAATAATGGGTATTGGCAGTAAAATAGCCTTTATACTATCAGGATTTTTAAACAATTCAAATGAATGGGTATAGCCAATTACATTGTCGATATTATCGCGGTAGATCATAATTTTTGAAAGACCGGTCTCTATGAACTTGGCTTGTAGATTTTCAATGCTGTCTTCAATGTCCATGGCTACCACTTCAGTTCGGGGCACCATGCATTCACGGGCTTTAACTTTTGAAAAGTCTAAGGCATTTTGGAAAATCTGAATTTCATGTTCTACCTCTTCGTCTTCATCACTGTTTTCAGTTCCTTCTCGAATAAAATGTTCTAGATCTACTCGCCCAAAATTGAGTTCATCATCCATGTTAAGGTTAGGAGAAAAAAGCTTGATCAACATTTCTGATAGACCAATGATCAGTAACATGGGTAGAAGTAAGAGCCAATAGATCAACAATAAAGGAAAGGCAAAAAAGCGCAGTACTAAATTGGGATTGATCCTAAAAAGCGTTTTAGGTAAAAATTCTGCAGTGATTAGAATGATAATGGTTGAAACTAATGTCTGTAACAGTAGAATTAAAAAATCACTTTCGGTGTAGGCTGCAATTTTCGGTTCTAGTAGCTTGGCCATGTATATACCGTAAACCACAAGGGCTATGTTATTTCCGACCAACATAGCACCAATAAACCTAGAAGGCTTCTTAAGAAACCGAGCAATGATTTGAGCAAAAAAATCTCCTTGCTTTCCGTCTAATTCTATTTTGAGCTTATTAGCAGAAACGAAAGCAATCTCCATACCTGAAAAGAAGGCAGAGAGGATGAGCATTGCTAAGATTACGCCAAAGGCGGAAGAGGTGTCCATGGTTATTTCGAACTAATTCAAAGGTAATCAATCATCTGACTGATTACGCTCATAAAGTTGTCTTTGCTTTCTTCTAAAAATAAAAAGAATAATGGCTACCGCAGAAAAACCGAAGAAATACAAGGCATCATAAACGGTATTTTGAATGGAATGGTAGATTCCAATTAAAAAGGTTAGTATGCTAAGCATAAGCCAAACCTTTTCCATGAATTTAACGACTTTAATCATCATCAATGTTAATTACACCTCTCGGCTCCAGTATTTTATATTCAGTAAAGTCAGGATTAGCAACTAAGCCTTCACCCATCAAAATTTGATCTTCAGTGGTGATTTTAACAAAAACATCAGAGGTGATCTCATCTGTCTGCTGATTCCAAACGAGGTGTTCCGTATTCAATTTTTCACCTTTGTTGTTGATCAAAACTACGTCTTCTTTTGCCTCCATCACCTCTTCGTATTCCTTATCTATGGCATAATTAGCCGTAAGCTCTGAAGTAAGCTGCATTAAGGAGTCATAAACTTGAATGTGCACGCCTTCGGGCATTTCACGGTATGGTTCTTCTCCTGTATACTGATCTAGAACAGGAGCTTTAAGTTTAAACTTGATTCTACCTTTAGTGCTATACAAGATTTCCACATTCTTGCCTGACTGGACTGGGTATCGTTTTTCTTGGTTGTATTTTTCAACCTCCTCAGGATCATTTTCACAAGCAAAAAACACACTCAAAAACAAGATCAAACATCCTGCTCTGAGTGTGTTTTGTAAAGTATTAAGCTTACTGTTCAATTAAAAGCGTGCTTTGGTTGACTCACCAATCCAGCAGCCAATTTCAACTGTTTGTCCTTCTTTGATTCCCTTAAAAAAGCAATCCTCTTTGGTTGGGTAGTACTTTTTATAGCTTGCAATTTTAGCATTCGCTTTTTCAGCTACCGAAGGATCTACTGACTTTGCACGGTTTAAATAATCAACCGCCAACCAATAAATGGCTTTTTGCACACAAGGGTCATCACTTTTGCAAGCAGAAGAACTACCTCCAATCATATCTGCGATCATAATGTAAGGTAAGCCGTAACCTTCTTTTTCCTTTGCAGCCTTTAATGCATTCGATCTAGCGCTGCTGTATGAACCCATGCTGCTATATGCCTGAGCCAGTTCAATGTAATACTTAGATTTATCAGCCTCTTGATCAGCCATTTCTAAAGCTTGCTTGAAAAAATCAGCTGCTTCGCGGTAATTCTTCTTCTTCAAAGAAAGGATTCCCATTTTCTCGGCTGAAACTGCAGATGGGTTTGTTGCATGCATGGTGTTCGCAATATCAAAGAACACTTGAGCGTCTGTACATCCCTTTTGGTCTAAAATATTAGCTGTTCTCTCCATCCAAGATTGATTCTCTTTTTGTTTCTCATAATTCTTTGTAGCCATCTCAATTAAAACATCGCAGCTTAAGTATGGGCTAGCAAGTTTTTCAATACTGCTTTGAGCACGCTCATAATAAGAAGCAGTTTTTTTACCAGCATACTTCTTTAAGTTATGATCAACTATTCCACTTAGTTGAGTAAAAATTGTCACAATTTCTGCAGGGGTCTTCTTTTCTTTCTTTTCCATGAGGACTGCTGCATTCATATATGAAACCAAAGCCCCAGCCTCAGATTTATTTCCTTGTAATTCAACTGACTTTGCTAAGGTATTGTATGCTGATTCAGCATCAGAACTTTTATAACGTAGCATATCTGTTCCTTTTCTACCAAGCACATACCCTTCCTTGCCAAAGTTTTCTATACGCTGGTCATAAACCATCATTAAAGTATCGAAGTAGGCTAACTTAACCTCATTGCTTTCAGCTTTCTTCATTTTATACTCTACCAGATTGGTTCCATCTACATACATCCGCTCAGAAGAAGCTGGACAAATGGTGTAAACGATATGCCAATATTTATAAGCATCATCGTATACTTTCTGTTTGTAGTAATCGCGGTATAAAGAAAGGTTTTGAACGCACTTTACACTGTCTTCACCGTATTTACTTTGTGAGAAAGCGGTTAAACTTAGAAAGGCTGCTAAAAATACTAGACTGAGCTTTTTCATTTTTATTGTTTTAATTTTCGATTATCTATTTGTTAGTATTAGTCGTATTTACGCTGAATGAACCACTTATCGTTGATGGTTACACCAAGTTGAAAGTTTAAAAAGTTCTCTTCAATTAAGGCTCCTTCATCTCTTCCTCTTCTGCCTACTTCAAGACCTAGATTTAAAGTAGAGAAGGACTTCCTCAACGGCATCACTATACCAAAGCCTATGCCAAACTCCTCTACTGCCTCTCCATTAATGGATATGAACCCCGTATTATAGCGTAAACCTGCTCGATATCCCATTTGTTTGAAATAAGAACCAAATGAATTAAGTTTATTGAAACGTTCAAAGCCTAAGTTTATTTCTGAGTAAGTATCGAAAACTATACCCGGCTCAACCTCTTCTTCCTCTCTTTGGAAGAAGGTGTAATCAAGTCCTACGAGCCATTCTCCCTTCTTTTCAATGCTAAGCCCTCCGCCTAGGGAGCTGGCTATTGCAATTTGAGTTTCTAAAGCCTCAACATTCCTAATGGTGTCTTTGAAATTCTCAAAATCTTGCTCGCCTGCATAATTCCGTATCAACTGAAAGCGCTCAGCTTGTAAGTCGGAAATGGGAGCCAAATTCAAAGCTGCTACCAATCTATAATCTTGATTCAAAGAAGCGAAATACTGTAGCCCAAAATCAAAAGTAAAGTCATTAACTCTCAACTGATTTTGGTCTAGCGTATTGAAAAAACTAGAACCTTCTTCATAAACTACTCTACTTTCATCCTCTAGTCTACCAAAAACATATGCTGCACTGACTCCAATGGATAAGTTTTTGTTCAGCTCATAGGCTGTTCCTAGAAACAATTGGTTTAGACCTCCCGAACCGCTATAAAGGTTATTCACCACTTGTCCGCTTGCAAGTATATCTTGATTGGTATAATCATAGCCCAATTTGCTAAAAGGACGAAGACCAAAACCCAAACCCCACTTTTTAGCAATTGGCATGGCCAGTGTAACATGGCTTAAAAAGGCAGTATTTTCTGTGCTGGTTTGCTGACCTGCACTTAGTTGTTCGCCTTGAGCATATATGCCGGCCTCAAAAGTGGTTAAGCTGAAGTTTGAGTAAGAGGCAGGATTTTTAAGGTTAATAAAATTGGTTCCTCGATCGTTTAACTTTGCATTACTTCGAGCTAAAGAATCATAGATCTGCGGCTTATAATTTTGCGGACGCCATGCATAGCCAAAGCCGCCCATAGCCATATTGGAATTTGCATTCTTTGGATTCAACAAACCGATTCCATACCTAGAATATGGAGAATGAGTGGTTTTTTGCGCTTGAAGCGAAGAGTTGAAGAGCAAAAGGAAAAGGCTGCAAGCGAGTAATTTAATCGCAGTTGTAAAGAAGTATTTCATTTAATCCTTTTAGCACCAAATTTGGGTCTGCAAAGATGCCATTTTTTAAGTCTTTTTCAAAGAGCGGAGCATCCCCACCTGTAAGGAGTACTTTTAGATTTTTATGCTTGGACTTATATTCCTCAATAAACCCATCTACCTCAAGGCGCAAACCGTTAACAGCTCCCGATAACATTGAGTTTATTGAACTCTGCCCGGTAAGATTAGTTGGCTCACCATCCCAACTTAAAAGTGGCAGCTGATCAGTAAATTGGTGCATGGCTTTTAATCGCATCTGAATTCCCGG
>P_1C_Liq_1_UnCtyDRAFT_1000016_pt1 | contig 31758 bp, 37 predicted proteins | sample Pon1CUnioCityCA_2_FD_10230 | JGI IMG/M metagenome (IMG submission 10230) | reverse complement strand
GGTGGTGCTCTGCGTGGCGTGGTGGCCGCCCCCGCTGACGTCCTCCATGCGCCCGACAGGCCCGCCGACCACTGCGGGCGTGGTGCCCGCGCTGTCTTCGTAGAGGGTGGACAGATCGGTGGGGTCGTAGATGGCGCCGGTTTGNGGGCCGTACGTNACCATCGNCTCCGCGCCGTGGTTGGCGAGGGCAGTGAGAAAGGCGGGGGTGGCTTTGTAGCCCAATTGCTCTACAGTAATTTTTTCTGTTGCACCCTCGTCGGTCTCCACAAGCGCGACAACTTCGTCTCCGTCAAGCCAATCCCCATCGTATCCGGGCAATTCAGTGATCTTTTTTAGAGCCATTATATAGGCAGGGTTTATTCAAATTCCAAAATGTCTCCCGATTCTGTTGCAATTCCGTCTACACCGGATTCGGTAATCAGTGCATTTGTATCAACGCCAACACTTGGAATTGGAGGAATTTTCCATCTTGTATCGCCGGGGTCAAAATTTTCCGGTGTTTGAAGTAGATTTTGTGGCAGTGGTATTTGCCAACGATGGTCGGGCGTCGGACCATAGCCACCGCTTAAAAACGATGGAATTGGTACACTTTCGACCGTCGCCGTTGGTGGCAACGAATGAGATATTTTTGCTTTACTCATTAAATACTTTCGGCGTCTTTTACCAAAATTTTATCATCGCCCGTTGTTAAAATTTGGCGTTTTACCCCATTGTCATCATAATATAACTCTACATCATACTTATCAGGCGAAATGCCTTTTGATTCCAAGTCGGTTGTAAAGAAAATGGTTTCTCCTTTTGTCGCACCCGTTTGTGTACTTCCAACAATCGTAGATGCAGAGTTTCGTGCGTTAAATACCAAACTTAGTGTAAAGCCCGAATAGTTATCGGGCATGGTCACAGATGTTTCTAAAATTTGGTTTTCACCCACCGAAATCATATGTTACAGTTCGTATCCGCAAGTCCATCTGTGTTCAATATCGTCGTACGGTTTAAACAAAAGAAAAAAATAATTGTTTCGTTCTTTCTTGTCTAACGGCTGAATCGTGTTCTCATGCCGCCAAGCTCCCACACGGACTATTCAAATTCTAAAATGTCGCCGGATTCGGTGCCAAGAACATCGACGCCCGATTGTGTAAGCAGTGCATTTGTATCAACGCCAACACTCGGAAGCGGCGGAATTCTCCACAATGACTCTGCGGGGTCGAAATTTTCCGGCCCCGTCAATATATTACGCGGCAACGGCATTTGCCATCGATGTGTGGGTTCGGTGTACTGTACTTCAACCCGATCCGCGATTGTTTTTAGTTGGCTTTGCGCAATGGACCCCGCAGACCCTTCGTTTGTCGTGGCGTTCTCACTCACGAGCGCCGATGCAAACGACGCCGGAACTGCCGAACGACCCTCCTCCGCCTTCTTTGTGTCTACATAAAGTGTAGAGAGCGATTCGTTACTTGCAATCGACAGCGCGTCCGTCGTTTTGGCGCGATCAATCGATACAGAAAGTACGCTTTCTTTGGTTGTTAGAGACGGCCCCTCACTTGTCCCCACAACCTCTGCGTTTAGCAGCATCGACGCCTCTATGGGGCGCGTTTCTGCATCGTATGTAATCCAATTCGCGACGGTGGAATCAGCCATTTGCGTCTCGAAGTTCCATGTCTGCGTCTTCGCTATTGTACGCAAAGCCCTCGGTCGTAGAAACGGGATTGCCCGCGCCGTCATCCACCACAAACATCTGTTGGATCACCTGCGCATCATCATCGACAATCGCTACGCGGTTGACTGAATCGGACTCATCGGCCACAAATCCCGCCTTCAACAGGGTAATTTTTCGGCCTGACGTGTCTCCGTCTACCGGACCGTCAAACCCAATCGTGGACAAATTCCGTTCGCCCACTTTTACGCCTCCGTTTGAAACAAACGTGTCCGCGTCACTATAACTATTGGGGTCTCCGTTCAAATACAACGCCCGATCCGCATTTTGGACCACATCATTGAGTGCCAAGTCTTTTGCGGTATCGTACAAAAAAGGGGCAGAAGGCATATTAGTCGTTGAATTTTGCGTTCAAAAGTTTAATTTCTATATTGTCTTGCGCATTCGGATGTAGCACGTAGCCGTCTTTATCGACAATTTCTACGTCGTATTCACCCGGAGGAAAGTCAAAATCGACGTTGATTAAAAATTCCTTTCCGTTCGCCGTTCCCGTGGCACTGCCAATTTGTCGCTTTGGCGTACTCGAATCATCAGGAAATGCATACGCATACACCGCCTTGCCGGATAGGTTTTTCTTGTGTCCCGAAATGGAAATGGCGGCGTCTCTCGTTTCGACGGTTTCAATATATGTTTCTGCCATTATCCTTTGGGAATGTAATGCAACGAATCGCCGGCCGTTCCGTACACGTACAGATCACGAGTCCCTCCGTGCCGTTGGTCGTCAAGGCGAATTTCTACCGATTCCTTCGCCAACAGAAGATAGCCCGTGGTGTCGTCTACGGCGTCGGTTCCATCATTGCCGATGTACATCTTGTGATTACCCGCGTTTTTTACTCGAATGACATTGCCATCGACCGTGTATCCGTCTACGGCCTTTTCCGATGTGTCCGACGTGGAAATCGTATATTGTCCACTAAGTTGTCGTGCCATGAGATTTGACGATTTTGCAAAACGTGCTGTTCCTACCGGAATTTCACCTACAGTTTAAACGATTTGGCACGAGCATTGTTTCGGACATGGACACGAGGCATTTTACTTTTGCCACAGGGGATATGCCCTCGTTTTCGAAAATCGAAATACGCAGTGTACAATATGCCATCTGTATTCAATGAAAACAGATAGACTACACTCGTTAGAAGCATATACCACAACCCCACAACCCAATATGTTTATCCCAAAAAGATACAGGAGTGTTTTGCCTACTATGGCCTGAAAAAAGCCAATTCGGATTTCCATCCATTTCCTGTATCCTTTGGGGCAAGTGGCGCTGATGGAATCTCCGACATCAACGGCGGTAGATCCCACAACCCAATAGTGGTTTAGTGCCCATTTCGATACCCCGTGATTGGTTCAAGTTATGTCCTTCGGGTGTCTATGCCGAAGTTCGGAGTCCTCTCGTTCGAGAAGATTGTTTGGATACCACCCCAAACTCCGATTGTCTCCTACGTTCACGGGAACGCCCATATGTGCTTTCCGGTTCGCTAACAGAGCAGGAGAACAGTAGCTCCTTCAAAACAAGTAAAAATGCTCCTAACGAATATGGCTTGTTTTCGCTCTGTGGCCGAATTTGTATACCGCCGCCCGGAAAACCGCAATGGTTGGCTTTGCCGCAGCGGTGTCCTATTTGAACCACTACATTACACGCATAGCCAAAACGATTGTTTCAAGTTATCCGCGATTGGGATTATTTACGACAGATTCATCTCCTTGATTTGCGGGTTCATTTTCGCCACTTTCCCCGCTTGGTGATTCTCCATTGGCCATTTCTTCCTCTTTGCTTCCAATCTCCACCAACTCGCCCTTCTTAATTGCTTTCTCTCCCATTTTTGGACGTTCGGTTCCGAGAACTTGGTTGTAGGCGTACGATTGCGGAACGGGAAGGCCAATGTCCGAGAGAATTTGCGCGGCCTTTGCCCTCTGTTGTGCGTCTTGGCTATTAAGAAGAATTGGCTTAATTTCAGGAACGAGATGTTCTGAAAAATTGTCACCATAGTTTAGACGAAGGCCTTTTCGGATGAGTTTTTCAAATCCTTTGGACACAATTTGCGCAACGTTTTGCACAATGTCTAACCGAATGCCATTGAGAACAACGCTTTGTGCATAACTTCCTTCGCGGCCTTCGCCCGTCGTTCCGGCTTGTCCCAAAATGTGAATTGAGTATTCTTGATGTGCTTCCCGAATAAACTCTCGGTGAACGTTTACTTTGCCTTGTCGGTTAAGATCAATCATGTCAATATCCATCCCGCTCGGAAACAGGCCATATCCGTTTGATCCAAGTTTGCGCAAGAACTTTTTCATCTTTTGCCGTTTGGATTTTTTCGAGCCGCGTGGGTATTTGCCAATCCGAAGGGGACTTCCGTAGTTTTCGAGATACTGCACCCACCACGTTTTTACGAACCGAAGGGCAAGATACCAGGGCGTAATTTTTCGTGCGACGCCAATTCGGCTATAGCGACCTTTGCCTTGACGCGATTCGAGAAAAATGTGGTTGTCAAACGGAAGATCGGCGACAAATTCTCCGGTTGGATCTTTTTTTGTTCGTACTTTCATTTCTCCTTGCCGATCGTCTACGGTGTTTACCTCCTCAATTAAATGTTTTCCGTTAACGTACGTTACATCGGACGGAATCCACATTCGGCGGTTGTAGGGCAGTCCTTCAATCTCCCAATCAATACTATAGAACGCGGCTCCCCGAATATACGGCTCCGCAAATTCTTGTGTGAGAGAATGACTGTCAATGCGATTTAGCACCGCGTGTGCGTAGGTTTGATATTCCTCCGCAAGTTGTTCCTCTTTTTTGGTTCGTCCTTCTGCGGCCAATACGCGAATCGGCATACGCGCAATGGTGGAACGCAGTTGATTCAGAATGCCTGAATACCGCGTGTCCGTGTGTTCCATGTCGTCGTAAAGACGATACAACATGTCAATTCGGCCACGGTTGTCCGCAAGCTGAAAAATGGTTTTAAGACGTTGGGGCGTCAATTCACCATAATTAAAATATGTTTGCGTCGTTCGTCGTTCTTCAAACGACGGAGATGGGGATTGAGCGGGTTCACGCCCATCCATCATCTTTCCTAAATTATTGTATGGCATAGTAATGAAACTTTTTTGCGCGTATTCCATTAAAGTATACGTAGCATGCTCGCAAATGTTTTGTCAAATATGGCAACACCAAAATACGTTACGCTGTCAAAATTTAAAAACGTTTTGTCGGAAGAGGAACAGGCACATCTAACCGATGATTCCATGACGGGATCGCAAGACACGGCAGAGCGAAACAAAGACATGGCAAAAGACTTTCTTGCATATGCCGAATCCCGCGTCGAATCATATCTAACCGGATATTCTCTTCCGTTGCGTCGGGTACCGCCGTCGATTGAACACGCAATTTATGTTCTTGCGGCATACATGTTGTTTCAACGCGATGATGTGTCGGTAAGTGAGGAAGTGGATGCATCATACGAGCGCGTAATGAATTGGCTAAAATCCCTTCAAAGCGGAGAGGCGCAGCTACCAAGAATTGACGAGGATGATGAAGACTTTGTTGGCTTTGGCGACAAAAGCACAATGGTGTGGGATGAGTTTCCGTATAGCGATTACGATCTTAGCGAAGCAAATCTGTAATGAGCTACGAATACGAAACGCAGTTGCGTGAGGATATTGTATCGTATCTACGCGAAAAAATGGGATCAGATCATTTTATTGAAGCATTTTGGTCCGACGATATTTTGGAGGCGACTGCATTTTTGGGGGATCGTCGGCAGCAAATGTCAAAAAATCCATATATACTTGTTACAATTCCAACGGTCGATGTTGAACAAACATTGGCTGCACAAACCGATGTAATTGACAATGTTGAAATTCTTTTGTGGATTGCATCCCGAAATACACATGATGAAAAATGGCAAACCGAAGAAGCGTCTCGTGCTGTTCTTTTGGCAATGTCATATTTGAGCAGAACGAGATTTGGACTTGATTTTACATCGGACGAAACGATTCGAAATTGGAATCGTACAATAGAATATGAAGATGACGAGCATGTAATTTATTCACTACGTGGCACATTAAACGTAGACGTAGATTTGCAGTCTGTTATTAATAACTACGAAAATCAATGAACGATTTTTTTCTTCGTGACCGAGTGTGGGCAATGGAAAAGTCTTCACTTGAAAAACTGTATCATGCCATTCAAAACGCAGACCGAAACCGCTTTACAGATGTAGATACGTCTCCTGACAAGAAAAAATTGAATGCAAAAAATGGGATGGCGGAAATTGAGGTTCGCGGTCCTATTTTTGACCAAAACACAATTATGACGAAGATGTTTGGTGGCACCGCAATGGATGACATGAAAAAAATGCTCTCGGAAGCGGAGCGTCGGGATGATGTTCAACAAGTGCTGCTTACGATTGATTCGCCCGGCGGATCGTCTCGACAACTTCCGTCGATTGCCAAGCAGATTCGATCAATGAAGACAGAGACCACAGCCTATGCGTCGGGTAATATGCTATCGGCGGCCTATTGGGTCGGATCGGCGGCAGACAAGGTGTATGCAGGCCCAACGTCGAGCGTTGGCTCTATTGGAACGTATTCTGTGCTTACGAGCTACGCGGATAAGCAAATGAGCGACGGAATCGAACAGAAAGTTATTCGCTCTACACCAAAGAAAGGAATTTCACATCCGTCGGAACAAATAAGTGAAGACTCCGTTAAAAAAATACAGAGTCAAGTAGACAGAGTACACGAAGAGTTCGTAAAAGACGTTTCTAAAAATAGAAATCTATCAAAGGAGTACGTACAAAATACAATGGCAAACGCTGACGTTAAGATTGGTGAAGACGCAGAAGAGGATTACACCGACGGCACAATGACGTGGGACGAAGTATACGAGTCTTTTGAGTATGACGCAGATTCGGATGCGTCCCGCGAACAGCAGCAGATCAATTTTTTGGAGACGCGCCTTTCGTCGATGCACGAGCAGCGAACAAAGCTTCACAACAAGGTTTCGGACCTGCAAACCGAAATCGACAACCTGCGTGAAGACACGAAAGCAGAAGAGTTGGATCGCGTCTTGACGCAGGCGATTGAAGAGGATCACAAATTTCCGCCTGCCAAACGCGAAACACTTGAAGCAAAGGCAGAGGAAAAGGGCGTTGACTACGTAAAGGACATTGTGGAAATGACACCTACCGGTGCGGCGTCTCCGTCCGACTCGGTACAGACGGACGAGCCAAATGTCACCAACGAGGAAAAGCAGAACAAACTTGTTGCCAAAGGACTGATTCCGGTTCATTCGGAGGAAGAGGCCGACGTACAGGAACGACTTGGCACAGAGTATAGCAAGGAAAATAACGAAGACGCCACGTACTTTAAAACGTACGAAATTGAAAAATATCAGGTGTAATCTAAACGTCTTGAAACACGGGCGGCTTTTTTCCATATAATTAGATGAAGATTTACAAAAGTTTTATACAGTTATGGCTGCAACTGAAGACCGATTTGTTTACGCACACGAACGTCCCTCGTCTGTGGTGGTTGAGGAACCACTTGCAAGTGGCGAAGAGATTTTTGAGAACACGCTTGTTCAACTGAATCCGAGCGGCGAGCTTGAATCTCTTACTCACGCGGCAGGTGACGACGATTCGGCTGTGGTTCCGCTTGTGGCTCTATCATATCAGAACGAAGACGAAGAGACCGCAGGCGGCGTTCACAAGTTTGATAGAGGGGGCGCGGATGTACAGGGAAGCGGCTACGAAAATGTCCTTCTCGAATTGAAGGACAACGATGCGGACCTGTCAAATTACACCGAACTCCAAACGACCGTGTACGCGGTTGATAATGAATCTGTGTCTGCTACGCAGGCAGATGGATCGGGGGGATCACGCGCCCCTGTTGGCAAGGTGTACCGCAAGAAACCTTCTGCCGGGACGGTGATTGTTCATGTGGATGGATTTGCCCGATAGTAGGGACGTACGAGACTACACAGGCATTCTTAGTAACATTCGAATTTCGTAATTTTTAAACGATATGGCTACTAAAAATCGTGGAGTAGCTGTTACGGCTTTGCAGGCTCGTATTCAGCAGGAAATTGATGCGCAACTTGAACGCTCCGATCAGACTCCACTTTCGGAGCTTGGAATTGTAGATACGCAGACGGGAGACACGCGTGTTCTTGACCTGACGTGGATGCGGAAGTATGCGCTTATGCATAACTCGAAGGGAGAGCGAAATGAGCAGAACCTTCGTCGGTTCTTTAAGGCGCGGATGTATAACGACACCTACACGAATGGTGTCCGAATCGACCTTGAAGACATTGAGGATGACATTGGCATGCTCAATCCTGAAGGAGAGGCGGACACTCTTCTGCGCGGCTATCGCCAACGTCTTGAAGAGGAAGAGACGGCGATGCTCACCAATGCCTTTAATAAGAAGTTTGTTGGCGGATCAATGACGGGACCGAATGGGGAAACCATCTATCAGGGAACGATGGATGGGGAGCCGCTTCTGTCCGATTCACACCCCTATTTTGAACAGGTCGAGTTTGATCCGAATGCGCCCCGTTCCGAGCGAATGAAGATCATTGACGGTGGAACGTTTAGCAACTTGACCAATGAGGCGTTGACTGAAGACGCGCTGTGGGAGGCATGGGAGAGTTTTCAGACGCTTGTTGATTTTCAGGGTCGTCCCGCAAACTTTGGCACGCCGGACACGCTCGTGATTGGACCAAGACAGGCACGGAAGGCCCGTCAAATTCTTGGTCGCGAAACCAAGCTCGTTGATTCCACGGCAAATGACGCCGCCGCTTCGGTAGAGAATGAGTCCGAAGACCTGTTCAACATTTACGTGAACAACTACCTTACGGGAAGTGTTGACGGTGTTGATCTTGACTACGGCGGTACGTCGTACACCGATCAGACTATTGATCTTGACAACGTGTGGTATCTCGTAAACACGCAATCGTCGGTAAGTCCGTTTGTGCTGTGGAACCGCAAGCCGTTTGAGCTTCAAATGCCGATTGGCACGCCCGATCTTGATTCGGAAAATCCGGGCGAAGGCGAAATTACGCGGGATCTGTATGAACACGGTGCAATTCGAATGGGTGGTCGAGCACGGTTCGGAATGTCGTTTGGGATGCCGCAGGTGATTTATGGTAGTCTTGGTGGTGCAACCCTTAGCTAATAATTTGATGGGCGTTGCCCATGTGCTGTTCAAACAATTGTAGGTTCATATGGCGTTTTTGAGCCAATTGCAAAAAAAGATCCAAAATACAGCAAACCGTCAATCGCAAGTATTTTTGCGTACGGAACAGTTGGATACAAATGGACCATCGTATGCGGTCGATAATGTTTCCACCGCCGACGATTATTTTGAGGTATACGAGGCTGATCTTCGGCAAGATGGCCTTGCGTCGGGACAGAAAATTTACGTGGATAACTCAACCGGAAATGATTCGGTGTATACGGTCAAACTTGTAAGCGTTGGCGAGTTTGGCGGTCAAGGTGGATCGGATACGCGTATTGAAACAGAAGAACCAATTGAAGATGAAACCGCAGACGGGACCATTTACCTACAGAAAGAGTATTCGTACGTAAACTTGGGACGTGTTGTGGACGTAAGTTTTACGGCAGAGCCATTGTCAAGTGATGCTGATCAGGACGGTCGTGAATCGGCACAAACATTTGACTGCACGGTGCAGGTTACAATGATGCAGGCAAGCGAAGTTGAAATGAGTTTATTGCCACAATTGAGTATGCCGTCAACGCAAGGGTATGATTTTTACCGAAATGGTCATACACTTTATTTTAGTGGGCAGCCACAAATTACAGAATCAGACGTAAACGACGCGGTTGTACACGATCCCGACCCAATGCTCAACGGCAATCTTGTGTTTGGAGACCAAAGCGATCAGTTGGATGATTCACGCGGCCTTCATTTTTCGGAAGTCATGCTCAAACCGACTGCCGAAGTTAACCTACAAGGAGAGAACAGTTTGCTTCCCATTGAATTTACCGGACGGATTGTAAATGACGCATTTGCGTCGATTGACACGTCTCAAACATTTAGAATTAGCTTTAAATAACTAAAAAGTTTTTTGTAATGGCTTCTCTGACAGACCTTTCGATTACCGTTTCCAATACGGCGAACCGCCAATCGCAGATTTTTCTGCGGGTTTGGACAGGCAGTTCATTTGAATTTCGGAACGTTGGTCGTGTCGTTGATTCTTCATTTACTGCAGAACCAATTACGTCGGATGCAGACCAAGACGGTCGTGAATCGGCACAGGTGTTTGACATTACGGTTGGCTTTTCGATGATGCAGGCGTCGGAAACCGAGCTTTCGCTACTTGAAGAGCTAAGTATGCCGACCGATACCGCGAACTTTCAAAACGGACATTCGATCTATGTATCGGGCACCAATCAAATTTCTGAATCGACGCTGAACAGCAATTTGGACGGAAGTGGAAATCCGGACTATTCATCCCTTCACACGGAGGACCCGCGCGGGATCTACTTTAAAAATGTCCTTCTGAAACCGACCGCTGAAATCAACCTTATGGGCGAAAATTCCATGATCCCAATTGAATTTACGGGTCGTGTGCCGAATGATGTGTTTAGTGGATTTGATGATACGTCGGCGTCCGACGCAAACCACGTTGTAATTTCGCCGGACTAACGCATGGCAAATATGTATCAGCGATACAATGAACGCATTAAAGCAAAATCGCAGGACGGGACTACGGAGATCATTTTGCCTGTGGATGATCTTACGGCTCGTCCTGTTCCGTATGTACCCGAAGGCGGCACGGCTATTAAGTTGTACGATGATCGGTGGGAGTATCGAAACCCGACGTATGCGATTCGGTTAGAGCTAAAATGGGCTTTTGAACGAACAGACTATCGGGCCAATGTGTACGACAAATTGTTAGATTTGTTGTACGCGTACGACAACGGAGAGTTTTTTGATTTTTTAATCAAGTACAACCGAGACACCGATTCATTTACGTCTGAGCAGCAAACAGGCATTGCGCCGTACCGCTTGCCAAAAATGATTCCTGATTTGGACGAAGAGACGGGTGGAATTATTTTTGAGCAGACGGCGCGGCAAAAGGAACGTTCAATTACACTTCGAACAAGGGAAACAGAGTATTCTCTTTCACAGGTATCATTTTTGTTTGACTAATGGCTATTACTGAATACAAGCGTCCGACATTTACTGTTACCGGAGTTGAGTTTCGCCTAAAGAAACCTTCGCCCGCAAATACCGAAAAGGTATTGGAATTTATTCAAGAACAGGCAGAGCGGTATGAATCGATTACAACTGCCGAACAGTTGGAAGAGCTTGATGATGAAAAGTATTTGAAAGATACGCTTCGCGTGATTGCCGAACCGATAGGCGACGAAAGCTACGAAGACGTGGATTATTACCACGCGGACCAACAGAAGATTATGCATTATCTACAGGAGGGGTTTATCGGAGCGCGGTAGAGGACCGCGAACAAGCAAATGAAATCCTCTCCGTAACAGACAACGACGCGTTGCGCGTTGATTCAAGTGGCAGTGATCCACAAGGGGTGTCGGTAATCAATGCGACGCTGAAAATAAAAGACATTGAACAAAACGCGTGGTGGAGGCTTTGCAAACAAATTGCGGACGGTGTTCCCTCGGAAACGGACTATATTTTTCGGGAGTGGAGTCATACAAAAATTGCGGTTGAGTATTTACAACATTTAAAAGGCGTGTTGCGCCAACAGGCAGCAATGGATTGAAGCCGTTCGGCAAAGACGCCGAACGGTTTTTGTTTTTCACAACAAGGTTTACGTTATGGCTCAAAACGAGCAAACATTTCTTTATCGGTTGCGGACGATTGTTGATGACGAGGGTGCATTTAGTGAGTTAGGTTCAGTCCTATCTCAACTTGCAAACAAGTCCGAACAGGCCCGTGCGAAGATTGCGAACATGATGGATGAGATTGCAAAAAGTGGGCCGCGAAACGCAAAACAGCTTGCGGAAGTCCGCGATGCATTCAACAGGATTAACAACGCAACGGACATTCAGGGGTTAAAACGAATCCGTGAGGATCTTGTCCGTATTCAATCCGACATGCAAGAGGGCACGGCAGAGGCGAAACAGTTGGCTCGTGTCATTGAGGCGATTGATACAGCGGATTTTAAGGCGTTGAGTGAAGAGGTAAACGGCCTGAAAAAAAGAATCCCCGATGCAGCGGATGAGTTGGTGAAACTGCAACAGTTGTTGTCGCAGGTGGATGAATCGTCCGATTTGGAAGAGGTAGACGCGCAGATTGAGGCAATCCAAGAAGAAGTCGTCCGCCTTGAAAATCAAGATATTATCACGCCTGAACAGGCGGCAAACATGCGGAGGCGGCTTGAATCGGCGGTGCAATCTACCAACGAACTGCGGAAAGCACAGATTCGGGCAGCCAATGCTGTCGAGCAAAACACAAACGCTTCGATTGAGGGGCTTGGTAACAAAGCCGACAAAACGCGTATAAAAACGACACAGATGTCGCAGGAGTTTCTGCGCATGGCCCAAGACGCCCAATTTGGAATGTTGGGAATGGCAAACAACATGCAGGGCGTGGGCGATGCAATGGCTCGTGCTCGTGCAGAGGGACGGTCGATGAGTGACGTGCTGAAGGCATCCATTTCAAGTCTTACAACAGGACCAATGGCAATCGCCACGGTTATTACAGCCGTGACCCTGCTTTTGCAAAACCTTGACAAACTGCCCGAACCCGTAAAAAACTTTGTCCGGCAATTGGGATTTGCCAACACAGAACTTGAAGACCTTGCCGAAAACTCGGAAAAGGCAGCAAAAGAGATTACAAAGTTTACCGACAAAGACTTTATATCTCTTTTTGAAGACCTAAAAAACAATGCGGAGGTTATTCAAATCCTAAAGCAGCGCTTCGATAATGCGTCAGAAGCGACGGATAAATACAACACAAAACTACGTAAAATAAGAGAAAATAATTGGACATATAATCTTCTGTTAAGTTATATAACTGATTCTCTCGTTGGTTATTCTACGAATCAATTGAAAGCAGCGAGGGCAACGGGGGCAACAATAGATCAAACAGAAATTTTGATCGAAGAGTTTAACAAGCTCCCGACGATTGCAAAGTTTTTCCCAATTCAAGCAGTTACAAATGCAACCGAACGGATTACTGAACAGGTAGACAAGGTTCGCGAACTAAGTGAAACGGAGCGCACATTGCGTTCTGCACTTAAAGCGGCAAATGCTACGTCCATTCAAGAAACAAAGATCCGCGAAAAATTAACGCGTCTTTTTCCGGAGCAAGCGTCGAAGGTAAATGTTCTTGCGAAGGCCATTGCCCGTGAACGGCGCGAACGAAATAAAAACAATGAACAATTAAAACGCGAAAAACTTCTGCGTACACTGCGGATCGAGGCAATGGAAGAGGGCCACAAGAAACGCATGGCCCAATTGCGGCAGCAGTTTGACGAGCGGGAGCGGCGGATCAAAGAACAGACGGAAAAAGGCTCTGTAGAGCGACGGCGCATGTTGGACTTGCTTGGGCAGATTGAACGCGATGCAATGAAGGACGCCCGAAAGGAAACGCGTGTTCAAATTGCAAAAGAGCAATTTAAGACGCGGGAAATGGAAATCAATGCCATGCGGGACGGCTTGCCGAAAACCCTGCGTCAAATTGAACTTGAATTTGAAAAACGTCGTGCGAAGCTAAAGCGCGAATTTGACAAGGAGAGTGCCGTCCGCCAACGCAGGCTCCGAGCGCTTCAACGACAGGAGACACAGGCCATTCGAGAGGCGCGTCGAGAGGCAATAGAATCAATTAGCGTGCCCGAAGTGCCGAAGCCAAAGGCATTCTTCGAAAGCGGCGAAGACGAACCTGTCCGTGTGCCAATTCCCGGACAAGGGCTTGTAAACAAAGAAGACGTAGAAAAAGAGCGCAAACGGCTAAAAAATGAATGGCAAAAGACGAAAGAAGAGTTTAGTCGCCGCAGACAAGCACTACAGGAGAAGGAAGAACAAGGCACGGCGGAAGGATTTTTTGGAGGGTTTAGTGCCGCGCAGGTTCAGTTTCAGGAGAAAATTCTAAAAAAGGAAGAGAAACTTCAGAAGTCCCGCGTGGAAGCACGAAAGCAGCATTTGCGTAACCTGCGGAAAAACACGCCTTATACAAATCCGAAACGCCGGAACGAACTTAAAAATCAGATTAACGAATTAGAAAGCAAAAAAACGAGCATCCAAGAAAAATGGCAACACAAACGTGAGCAGTTGCAGAAAAAACATTTGCGCCAAATGGTAAACAATCTCGAAAGTAGCGGATTGGGGAACGCAACGTCGGGATTGATTATGAATCTTGGAAAAGTATGGAAAAACTTTTTCTCCGACAAGGCAAAGTGGCAGAAAAAAAGTACATCGCAGCAGGCACAGATGCTTGCGTCTGCGGGGAGCATGGTCGTGTCGTCGGCGGCCAATATCGCGGAGCAAACATTTGCAACGTGGAAACAGCAGCGATCACAGGATTTGAAGGACGAAGGCAAGACGGCGGAGGAACGCCGCAAGATTCTAAAAAAGGAAGGCAAGAAACGCTTTCAAATGATGAAAGCCATGAAGTATGCATCGGCGTTGGCGTCCGGCTTAGAGGCACAAATTTATGCATGGACGGAGGGCATGAAAAATGGAGGTTGGCCTGCGGCTGTTGCGTTGAGCGCGGCAAGTGCCGTGAAAACAGGGTTTCTCTTAAAGAAAATCTCACAGCTTTCGATTGGAGATCGAATTGGTGGGAGTGCAAGCGGCGGTGGTCGCCCGTCGGGCAAATTTACACAACTCAACCAAAATCGTTCGGCACGCCGGGCGGCTGATTTTGGATCACAAGCACAACAAAATAGTACAACAAACAACCAAGATCCAATAAACAAAGCGGCGGACAAAATGAACGAGGCCGCCCAAAAAACCGAACGTGCTGCACGTTCAATCGAAAATCAGAAGGTACAATACGACGACAAAACGGCAGAGGACATTAACACTCGTGGTCAAAATCAAAGCAATCGACTAAACGTATAATGTCACAATCGTATCGCTTGTATCAAGTTGGACGAGAACCAAAAGTCAATTTAGACGATTGGTTTTCGGTTTCCTCACTTACAACATTTGTTACTCCAACGGACAGTAGCTCCGACGCATACCATTATGCGCGGGTTGATGATTTAAGTCCATTTAACCAAAGTGGTGGTTTTTTCAGAATCGAAAACGAAATTGTAAACATTTCTACAACCACCAAAGAAAATTTTGACATTCGAATCGAGCGGGGTCTTTTTGGAACAAAAATTACGTCACATCAATCGGGTACAGAAATTTATAGTGCCGACGCAAGTGTTGATGAACTATTAAACGATAATGTTTCTATCATTGATGAAGTTTCGTCGTTTCGCGTCCACAAACTCGGCGAAGTCGAAGACAAGTTGGAGCGTGAAAAAGGCCAATTTCGGCTGAAGAACATGAGTGCGACGGTTAGTGGCATTGACCGGCACCGACTGCGTGAAGCGGGTAACATTCAAAAGCCGTGGGTCTTTGAGGTGTACATCAATGGCACCTTAGAGTTTCAAGGCATTGTACAAAAAGATGTAAAGTATAACGCTTCTACGCGCAAAATTTCGCTTAAGGTTGTAAGTTGGCTTGATTTGCTCAATAACCCCGAAAATATCCCGGCACGGTGGATTTACGAAGTGGAGGTAATTAGTAGTCAAGTTCAAAGCGCAGGCGAATATGGCACAGAAGCTCATTTAAAAATCAATAATGACGATTTTGGCACGGAAAACAATGAAATTCAAGGCTCTGCCGTTGCAATCGAAACAGGCGCGGGCGAAATTCGAGAAATGGTATTGTCGGATGTTGTTGTCGATAATAACCAAAACCGAAAATTATACTTAAATACAGAACGAAAGACAGCAGAAGATATATTATATGATAGTAGAAATGATAACGATCAAGTAACAGAATATCTCCAAACATTTACTCCTCAAAATTTGGTAAACGCTACATATCGTTCTCTTTCTGTAAATACAACCGAAGCAAAAAATGTAATTGAAGATATTGGCGACAAAAGTGGGTTTTATTTGACTGTTTTTGACAGTGCAGACAATGTCGTAGAAACGTTTGAGATTGACAAAAGTAGTGTTGAAGATTCTGTTAATAATGCCAACGTTACGAATGAATCGTGGCCAAGTGTTTTTTATGCAAATGTTGAGTATGGTTCTAAAGGACCTTTGTTAGGTGGAGCGAATGCATATTACTTAATTACATCAACACCAAAAATTCAACGCGTCAAAAATAAATTCCAAGAAATTGACGACGACGACAAAATTCGTATTCTTGGGCAGTCGATGTGGGGATACAACGGCGAACCTGGCGAAACCGACGGCGATGGAAATGTAAAAATTCCGGATTACTATAAGGTTGATACGCTTATTTCGGCGTTATTTAACGTCAATGATGAGTCTGCGGGACAGCCTGTGTTGGGCATTCTTCCCGATCTCGTGCCGGATTTGACCGGAGTAAGTTTTTCGGGGACGGCGTTTGAAACGATTGATCCGCGTGTTGAATTTCCGTCAAAGCCCATTGAGGCGCTACGGATGATTCAGCAAACATCACAAACGTTGCTTTCTGAAAACACGTCTACACAAGAGGTCGATGGAGACCTAATTCCGAAAGTGACATTTGATTTGATCGAACGCGTTGGCGAAGGGACGGCAACCACATCGGCAGATCGAATTGTAAAATGGAAGGAAACTGTGTCAAGCGACAATCTTCGTGCAGTTGTTGTTGAAACCAACGAACAGTACAGCGGAGGCGGAAATCGCCCAACGGCGGTCGGATGGTACTACAAAGGCGTAAAACAAGATGAAATTGGCAACTATAGCCAACTTGATTACAAACCAAAATTTACAACAAAGCCGGAAGGCGAAGATGTAATCGAAATTAAGACAAACATTTACCCGTCTCACACGGGCGTTCGTTACACGGGCGGAGACGAAGCCATTCGTCGCGACGAGCGGCTTTCTGCGGCAGCGGAAGAATTCTACGAGCATTTTAAGACCGCAAACCGCGAAGTGGAAATTACGTTGGCCCGTGACGCAAGCAATTTGGACGTGATTGGCAAATACGTCGCCTTTAACGAAGGGCCGATTGTGAACGACGTTGTGTATGTTACTGGAATGACAAAAACGCTAAAGGAAAACTACGCGGAGACAACGCTACAGGGGCGCATTGGACAACGAGCAGGTACGTTGCCGTCGGACCCACGAGCCATTATTGATGCGCCGTTGAGCATTGAAGCCGAATCAAACGACGAGGCGACGGTCCGTGTTAGTGGGCTTGGAAGTTGGGACGCCGCAAAGGGGGCACTAAGCTACAGTTGGGAATACAAATTTGTCCCTGACAGCAAATGGCAAAACGGACCAAACAGCGCTGTTTTTGAGCACGTTGTGCCAAGCGTAACAGAGAGAAAGCAGTTTCAGGTCCGGTTAACCGTGACGAATAACAAATCCGGTGAAACCGCACAGGAAACCAAAACAATTGCGCTTCAGCCATACACCGAAGAGATCGACGAGGTACGGTCTACGGAAATTCAGTATGAAAAAGACCAATTTACCGAAAATGGAACGCGCTACGGTCGCATTACGCTTTTTCCAAAAATCCCCCCCATCGTTGATTCGGTGGAGTACGATAGCGTAAGTGGCGCGGAGTTGACGGCTCCGTTTTCTTACACGACCATTGACGCAGAGGACGCAAATGATTCAACATCGGCGTTCGTCACGGACCAAGACGGCAATACCGTTGGATGGCAGGCGTGGGTGCCGTTGGACGAAAAACATGTGTCCAACATTCAAACGAGAGTAAATTGGCGCGGCGAAAGCGGACAACAGCCACAAACAAGAATCCACACGTTTGATTTTGACCGCGTTCCCGGCATTTTGTCACTTGGTGTTTTTCGCGATAGTGACAAAAATCTAAAATACAACCTTTCTGTAGATGGAGACGTAGAGCAGGTGTTCGCGGAATACTTTATTGACGGGGCGCTCGCAAGCGAGGAGACAATTACAAACCTTTCTGTTTTCCAATCCGAGTACAACACCGAAGAGCTTGTTCTAAGTGGGCAAACCGCGTCGGTAAAAATTACACCGCAACGCATTGAAAACGGAAATGTCGTAAGTGGGGATCCCGTGACCCAAACGGTATCGTTTGGCACCGACGCGGACACCGATGCAGAGGTGTCGACACTAAATGCGTATATCAACGCAGACAATAGAATTGAATTTGCAGTTGGCACAGATGATGATACAACCCGTTTTTCATGGGAGGTAACAATAGACGAAACGCTTGAAGCAAGTGGTGAAAAACAATTAAGCACGGCTCCGTCCTTTACAACAAAAGATACAGGCGTGCCGATAAACTACGGACAGAAAGCAATCGTTTCTATTACGCCATTTAATAATCAAACGCCGGGGCCAACAGTCGAAGATGCGGTGGAAGTGGGCGTACAAGAATCACGGGACAAGTTTACGGTTCAAAAATCACAAGACGATTCTGTAAGTCCGAATGTCGGAATTGTAGACATTATCCCCGATGACTTCGGTCAAATTTTAAATGTCTACTACCGCGCAAATTCGGGCGGCGAGCTTGTATCAGTTCCAAAAAACGTAAACAACTATAATGGATCAAATGGTGGAGAAGGCGCGGCTACTGTGATTGACAAAGACGGCCTTGATACATATCGTTGCACAGTCGATTTAGCGCAAAAACACAATTCAACGATTGAATACTACGTTGAATTTGTCAGTGCAGAAGATGTCGTTAATGTTGTTACCTTTGACTCGGACAAAACGGCAGAATTCCGAAATGTATCGGCATATGTTGAACCAACGCAAACGAGCGCCGAAGGCTATTTGAAAGTAAATACGGAAATAGATGAGGATGTGTCTGAATACTACATTACGTTCGGAATTGGTCAATCACAGTATAGCGCCGACGGAAACCCATTTACGTCACCGTTAAATGGACACACGATACAAAACGACGGGAGTGACGTTACGATCACGGATGGTGAGCAAGTAAGCGTTAGTTTTTCACCGAAAAACGCAAATGGGGAAACCGGTGTTGCTGAAACTGTGCGGACGTTTTACAACGAGTCGGGATGGATTAAGCAACCCAACAGGCTTCTCAATAGCGTAGGCTCAATTGATTTGGCCGTGGGCGAGTTTTTAAGTGATGCATCAACGGTTGGCATTGAGGCCAACAGCGGAGGTGGGGATGGCTCTACGCGGGTGCATCTTGGCACCGACGGCAGCAAGGTTGAATTTCTTGCCGAAGAGATTGACAATACAAACGGAGATACGTTTGTGTCAATCGGAAATGGAAAAGATTTGACCAACATAGGCATTTCAATTTTCCAACAAGGCAACAAAGTGTTTAAAGTAGACAGCGGAGGCACGACCGAAATTGGCAACTTGGATGTTGTAAATGATTTACAAATTACAAACGGTCGGATTGTAAACGTAGACGAAGATTACGAAATTACATCGAATGGTTTTGCTGTCATTCATGGAAATGCAAATTCAAATAGTTATTCTTTTAAAGACACAAACGGCACAATAAATGGACAAATTTATATGTTCGATAATGGATCTGAAAACGAGCTTAATATCGAAACATTTAATAGTTCAGGTATGCAAATACGAAGTGACGAACAGCTTGAAATTTATCAAAATGGTTTTAATTCAGAATTGTTAATTTCATCGTTTAACAATCGTGTTGTATTAGATTCAGACCAAGATCAACCTATTAAAATTGGATTTGGAAAAGAAAGTGTTAAATTTTGGGATAGGTTTGACACAAAGGGTGCATCAATTGAATTTTGGGGAGGGCGTTCAACGAAAGTTAATTCAACAGACTTGGATAATAATGAATTCGTTATTTATGCATATACACTCGGTGACGATGATCCACCGAACTTAAATTTTGCCTCAAAATCAGCCAATGGTAATTTTCAACGCGGCGCTTTTAGTTTTTTTGAAACATAGAACAATTATTTATTAGTTTTGTTTAATACATAGACCCAATCATAAAACACAGGTACGCCTATGAAACTAACATTGAATGGAAAACAGCGCCTTACACTCTTTCAAATTCTGCCCGATAAGGTTGGATCGCTGCAAGAAACTCTGTTGACAGACGCGATTCGTAACCGTATATTGACAGAAGAGTTTAAAGAACAGATTGGTTGGCAAAAACAGATGGGACAGGTAAGTTTTGATCCTGCATCGGTGGTTTCGGTTGAAGATAAAACGTTTGAGTTTAGTGAAAACGAAGCAGAAGTTATTGCGTACGGTTTTTTGTTTGACGAACAGAACGAATCGGTTTCAACCGATGAAGACTACATTAAAATTTATCACGCCGTAGAAGAAAAGGTACAAGAACTAAAGTCAAATGATTAAGATTCGTCCCAATTTTGATCTGCGAGAGTTTGTGCCACCATCCGTGTATGATCGGTTCGGGGCGCGTTCACGGTGGTTTTTGGACCCCCGAATGCTTGATTTGGCACAATTTTATCGCGATTGGTTTGACTCGCCTGTGACGGTGAACAATTGGCACAGAGGGGGCAAGTACACCGAACGCGGGTTTCGTTTGCCAAACACGGACACAGGCGCGTCGCTGTCCCAACACAAATTTGGTCGAGCATTTGACTGCACCATTGAGGGCTACACGGCAGATGAAGTCCGACAGATAATTCTCGACAATGAAGAGACATTTATCAATGCCGGACTCACAACACTTGAATCCGGCGAATACGCGCCCACATGGGTGCATAGTGATCTCCGAAGTCATAAACATGAACGTATTCTCATTGTGAGTCCATAACTTATGAAGACTTTAACAGGCACGTATAAAAATAACAAGCCAAGACTAAAATTAGTTTTCGTGAAACTATATATGTTTTTTGGACACCACCCACTAATTGGATTTTTTTGTTGGGCTGTGGCGTTTGGTCTTTTTCAAGGTATGGGGCTTTTAGAAAGTATCTCGTTGATTATTGGATCAATTGTGGGTCTTTTAACCATTGCGTCCAAAATTCAATCTTTCTTTGAAAATAGGGAAAAAACGTTTATCAGGCACGAATTGAGAAAGATTCTGCAAAACAACAAAGAAAACCTACCCACACGAACAATCCGTCGAATTAAAGAACTCATTCATGAAACGTATGAATAAAACATGGCTGCACGAAACATTGTCGGAAGAAACAGGCAAAACATCAATTAAACGGGTGATGCTAATTTTTTGGTTCTTTTATTGCCTATCCCTTCCATTGTTTGGGATCAATTTAGCAATGATTCACCTGTATTTTTTTGCCTTGCTTTTGAGCAGTAAAACAATTGAATCGCTTGGGCACATTGCGCAGAAAAAATAACCCGTTTGCCAACGACTATGTTTTATCTCATTATGCAAAATCTGCGGGCGGTATTGGCAATGCTTGTGGTCGGTGCGTTGGTCGTAGGATCACTGTATATAGACCGTACATATATTCGTTCGGACAAAGCTCATTCCGTCCCTCCCGATACCATCGAACGTGTTGAACGAGTCCCCAAAATTGTCCGCGATACAGTTGTCAAAGAAGTCCCGCGCATTGTCGAACGCTACGATACCATTCGTGTTATGGATACCGTTCGCATAGCAAAACCCACGGATCTAAATGTCCGTGGGCTGCTTGCGGAAAATTACATTGACATTGACGGGCGCTACGTGTCCGTGACATATTTTGCGCCGTCCCAACATCGGTTTTTCACCGACACCTACCGCGTGTCACCTCCAATGAACACATTTGCCTTTTTTGTGGAGGCGGGCGTTTCCCCTCTGTATTTTGGCCCCGTGCTGCGGTATGAACGGCCTCGCTTTACGGTCGATGTGGGATACGTGGGCCTGCCAACAGAAAACAATTTTCAGCATGGCATTCATTTCTCCGTGGGATACAAAATTGGAGAACTTAGCGCTTCGGATATTCCTCTACTTGGCTTCTGATAAGCGACACATTGTCAATCTGATTTCCGAATAGAGAGCCTTGCGACAGCGAGTTTTCGTCAAAGACCGCGTTCGGACAGTCAAAGAAATCCATGAACAACTCTGCCGTTGTGTTTAGGCGGTTCAGGTAGTATTCCTTCGATTCGTCGTTGTCATATTCGCGTTTGAGGCGAGCGTCGCGGCTTACTTTAATGTTGGAGGCCGCCGTGTTTTTGACGTAATAGTAGACGGTGTCGCCTTTCTTCGGCTCAATGCCGGTGATTGTTCGCTTCCGCTTCGCCACTTCGTATTGGCCCAACCGATGTTTGTTTGGGTTTTCGGCCACACCCCGCTCGTACTCATCAATCGTTTTCTTTAGCCGTTGTCGGCGACAGAGATCATCGGGCGTGAGTTCACCGCGCATAATTTTTTCCGTGTATCGATCATGCACTGTTTTCACGCCTGCTACGTCTTCGTTTGCCAAGTGTTCAATCTGCGTGTGAATGTAGGCGCGAAGAAACGGCTCCTTTTGGCGTCCCATTAAAGATGCACCCGATAGCTCAATCGTGCCGTCGGTCTTCTTTGCGTAGTTTTTTGCCTTATACGAAACCACCGTATCAGCTTCGTAGTCCTTGTCAATTTCAATACCGTCGGGCATGTTTTTGTCTACATACGATACAACCTCTTGTGCAGACATATCTTTGGGTACCACAAACATTGCACCATCGGTATCCGCCAATACAACTGTTGGGGATACGTCTAATAAATCTGCAATCATTTTCTTTAGAATTTGCCGGCCTTTTTTTGTTACAAACTCTGCTACGTCCATATCTGAAAAAATTGCATACGGAAAGCCGGTCATTCCGTATGCGCTTTGCCCGGTCCAATTAAATTTCCCATTTCGCCCGGCTAATACCGTGTGGTTATCTGCCACCTCAATGCATTCGATGGGGCCTTCATAGTCCACCATTTCCCGATCCCGATTTTTGACCGTTGGGCGCATTCCTTTTGTTCGATCATAATAACCGATACGGCACGCACCTGAATCGTAAGCCCATTCATGTGCTCGTTTCCCACAATGAAATGCAAGGCGGATAAAGTCTTCTTTTAGGTCTTCACTCACTGTTATGTATCGGTTCCCATCTTTGTTTCCATCTCCTAAAAATGCAGTATCTAAAAGATTTTGAATCAAATTACCATCCAACTCCCATATCCAATCAGGAATTCCTTTATTATATGAGCCACGCCCAAAATCCTTTCCGAATATCTGTGAAATAACCTTATTTCCGATTTTAAAGTCCTTTCCCCCACTATAAAATGTGAGTCCCATTTTATTCAAAAGAGAGCCAATTTTCCTACGTTCTTTGGTTGTTGCATTCGAAATTATAAATGACCACGACTCTCCCCGAACTGTGTTCTCATGTTTTTTTCCTTCAGATTCATATACCGATCCCTTAGACACATACCATCCCGCAAGACGAAGCCAATTTTTCATAGAATATGTGTTGGGAATCCACTTTGCCGTTTGGCGGGGGTCTTTAATCCTTTCCTCGTAAGGATCGTACTTATAATCAATTCCAAGACGATCACACTCATCTCTCAAAGAAATATGGGAGCGAATATTACCCCGTGTCGTAGATCCCGGCGGAAGTTTCCAATTTTGCGTGTCCTTCAAAAAATCTTGCGCGGTAATCCATTCGTACTTGTCTTCAGATTTTGCATTTGGTCGAACATGTTTTGCGTAAAATTTGTGGTTTGGCGTCACTAAAAAATCATAATACGGCGATTGCAGTTTTACCATTTCTCCATTATAATTTTCTTGTCGGTATGTTCGCGTCACGGGTTTGTATTCGGCCTCACCTGTCTCGGTATTCAGACTATACACCATATCGCCGTTTTCGACTTCACCGACCTTTTTCCGGCCATTTTTTGTCATGATCTCATGATCCGGTGAAAAACAGTTAATTAGTATTTTTTGTGCGGCTTGTTGTGCATCTATTTCATCATATTTTTTTGTACCTTTTTCTAACGTTTGTAGTTTCTTTTTGTTTTCAAGGCGTTGTTCGGTGAGTTGACGAAGCATCGGGAGAAACACGTTGAGGCGGTCTGTGGAGGGACGCGTCTCCCACGTAAGCATAATGGACGGGTAGAGCGAACTTACGTCTGCGTACGCTACGTCGTGAAATACACCACGCCAAAAGGCTTCTGTATACCCGCCTTTGAATGATTTTGCCTCCGATCCCGACGGAAGGGAATGGTCTTGTCGCATGTACTCCCGCACCATAATGCATTCAAGCGTAGACGCGGTGCCGGCAATAATCGTCTGTTGCCAATTCATGGGCACAATTTTTGAAAGCGCAAAACTTGCGTTCCCAAGTTGCTCGACCACGCCCTTTGTTTCCAATACATCGTCTAAGGCATAGTCCAACAGCCGACGCGGGTTTTCGTCCCACACGCGACTAATGTTTTCGCCCTCCACGTACTCACGGTTTTGAGAGACCACGCCAAAATGCTTGGCAAGGTCTTTTAGACCGTAACTCGGAAGATCCCGCGCATAGGTGTCATAGTCCGCCGCCAAGAAGAACGAGTCCACAATAGACCGTCCCGACACCACAAAGTTTTCGTAATCCATCTCCCGTTCCGCAAAATCCTTTGTGGACGACCATGAACGCGGCTCTGTATTGTCCCGGCCAATGCGAAACGGCACGTCATGTATCTCACAACGATCTCGGATATAGGGCGCGTCGAATCCCAAAAAGTTGTGCCCCTCAATTACGTCGGGGTCTTTTTTGTGGATGAGCCGCACGAACGTGGTCAACAAGTGTTGCTCATTTTGGCACGAGACACCATACTGCACATCTACGTCGGCAATGTGAAGCAATTTACGGTATCCACGATTGTCCGAAATCGCAATGATGATAATTTTGTCCGACGCCCGGCTTGCATCCGGAAACCCATCCTTCGAATACGTTTCAATATCTACCTGCATCCGATGAATATCTTCCATCGACAATTCCCCATAGACGGTGATTCCCGACCGTTGGAGAAACTGTTGTTTGGGGCTGTGTTCGACGTAATAACCATCGTTGTCTACCTCATCATACAAAAATGACTTTAGGTCATAAAACGTAGAGAGATCACGGCAATCAATGCGCCAATTGTATGTCAGTGGCCCCTCCAACTTCTCCCCATTTACGTTGGACTTGTGGAACGCCTCGGAAATTTTTTGGGCGGTCTCACGCGTTGCATGTATAAACGGTGTGAAGGGACGATCTTCTTCGGTTCCATCGTCAAACCGAATCCGCATTGAATCTCCGTGCGTCCACAGGCCAACGACGCGGTTCAACGATTCTTTCCCGTCAAGAATGTGGTTACTCATAAGAATTGGTTGATACGTGTTCGCGGAGCATCCGAATAATCGCGTCGCAGTATCCAAGTTTTCGCGCCTTTCGACTCACATCAACGTGTTGTTGCTGTTTTACACGTCGCTCTTTTTGGCGCTCAATAATCGTTCTTGCCTCTTTGACATGCTCGATTGCCTCTTCGACGTGTTTATTGGCCGTTTGTTGATTCATACTCTTTTTGCTTGATGTAACAGTTACCGTGCTCGGTCTTGTGCCCATCCATACGCGGCCCAACCGGCAGCTATCGACATCCACGCGGCGGAGAGATTTCCGTGATGCCCATAGACAAATGCTATTATGATGCAAAGCAGGCACCCCAATTGGAGGGCCAATGTGTTCAATTCTCGCACGGTAACTCCGGCTATAGCTGACGAGGGGCCGGTACCCTCCTCGGTGGTAGCGTTCGTGTCGTCGTGCTGTGTGTCGGACATAGCGTTCGCTATTTTGGATTCAATTCTATCGATGCTTTGCCCCTCGCAGCTAAGCGTTGGACGTTGTGCGCAGGCTACTCGTGTTCCTCTCGATAGGTGTCAAGGAATCGCTCAACGATCACAATGGCATTGTCCATCGCGTTTCCCTTTGCATGAGCATGGCTTGATGACATAGAGTCGATGTCCTTGCACCTCCGATACATATCGCGCTTGTCTCGCAATCGAGACCTGACGTTCGTGAGCACTTCTGTGATCGCCTGCGCACGACTCTGCGCTGCACCTGACGCCGAGCTATCGCTGGTTTCGGTCGAGTCGGACATGGTTGATCGTTGTTGGTTGTGGTTGTTGTGAAGTCAGCGCAGGTGAGCTACACCGTTATGTCGCCTTGCTTTGATTATAACCTCGATTGTGCCCCCTCATATAGGCGGCCTGTGCATACTCAGCAGCGATTCCAGCAGCTACGGCAGCATCCTCAAAGGACAAGCCCTGCTGCATCATCCGCCTCCGCAAGTCGTCAATTCCCGCTGCGGACCACATAACCTCCCGCTGCTGGTGACCGTCCGCTGTGGTTTCGTCTGTGGTGTCCATTGGCTTGTGCTGTTGTTTATCGTGGTACAGAACTTTGTGTCCAATCTTGTTCTTGGGCAAACATGCCCTTGTTCGTATAAAATCCGTCGCTAATCTTTTTTAGGCTCATTTTATCTTTTGGAATCCAATTGGAAAGCGTCCTTGACTAACGTTTTCGTATGCGTACACACGATCAAAATCAAACTCCGCGGCCAACTCTATTTCGTACCGGACAACATAGTCTACGTCCGCACCGAGAGTGCCGTCGAATTCGAATGGCGGATAGTTTTTTGCAATGGCTTCGGGGACCGTGGTTGCAAAATGGTTGAACATAGATTTAATCCGCACGTCATATCCGTCAAACGGCCCACCGCGCAGAGACACCACTTTCGTGTCCCTGCGGATGGTTTCGGCTTGCGATTCGAGCCATTGGAGGTTCGATTGTTTGTTTGGAGTCAGAATCACAGTTCGCACTTGCTATTTCCACAATCAAGGCATTTGACACATCCTTCTTCGTGCTTCACGTTTGTTGAACCACACTCGGCACATGTTTGTTCATCGTGTTCGTCGCTCTTTTCTGTTTCTTCACTGTCCGTCGAGAGAACAGCGCTCATCGAGCCTGCACGATACGTAGTAATGCCTTTAATCAGTCCCGTTTTCCACGCCGATTCGTATACGTCCTTAAATTCGTCGAACGGATAATCGGCGGGCACGTTCACCGTCTTTGAGATGCCGGCGTCTACGTATTTTGCAAACTGTTTTAGAACCGATACATGGTCGTTCACGGATAACTCCATTGCCGTCACAATTGAATCGGGCCGAACGCCTTGCGCAACAGCATAATCCATGACAGGCTCATCCTTGACAATGCCTCTCGTGGGATGAATCTGCCATTCCTCGTATCCGTCTGCGTTGCAGCGCAACACGGTTTCATCCCCTTGCGTCTCCGTTGTCCAATCGCTACGGTCCTCATTCGGCGGTTCCACCTCATCCGGCAAATGGGGCTGTTCGACCGTGCGTGTATACTTGGCCGCAAAAATGGGTTCAATGCCGCTTGACACGTTTCCGGCCATTACGGACGTATTTCCGGTCGGTTGAATCGACGTAAGGTGACTGTTCCGCAGTCCGTAGTTGTCGATGAGAGTCCGCGTCTCCGCCCACAGACGATCATACATGTCGCCGTTTCTGTGTTTTTCTTCGTCATAGAGTGGGAATGGATTTTTTTCATCGGCAAGTTTTGCGGACGCCTGATATGCCTTGTTCGTAATAAACCGTTGGATCGTCTCCGCAAGTGCGACGGATTCCTCACTGCCGTATTCAATGCCTCTCATTGCACAGAGAGACCCAAAACCCATATGTCCAAGACCAATTCGGCGCTTTTGCTTCAACTCCTTGCGTTGCCGCTCAAACGGCACGTACGTGATATCATTGACATTGTCGGCCAAGCGAATCGCCGTGTGAACGTCACGGGCCATCTTGTTCCAATTGATCTCACCGTCACGATTCAAATAACGGGGAAGGACAAGGTTCATCAAATTGCACACACCGCCCTCTGTCATGGGCCATTCGCTGCATGGATTTGTTGCTTTAATGTTTTCTTCGTACCAAAGTGGGTTTCGGTCATTGATGTTGTCGTAAAACAGAACACCGGGTTCATTCCGGTTGTACGTACATTGCATAATTTTGTCCCAAAGTTTTCGGGCGTCCACCGTTTTGTGCGTCTTTACCGGGCCATTCCAATCGCTAATGGATCCGTTCCATTGAGACGTGTATTTGTCCGGTGACGATTCATAATCAGGAAATACAAGGTCCCATTCGTCTCCGTTTTGTACGGCTTCCATGAATGCATCCGGGATCAGCACCGACATGTTAAACTTCGACAACCGCCCTTGTTCTTGTTTGGCTTCAATAAATTCCTCCACATCGGGGTGCCACGTAGACATTGTAACCATCATTGCGCCCTTACGGATTTTCTCTTTCGCATCGTCTCGTTGGCTTTCAATTTGCGGGCCTTTGGTAAGCGTTGCGCTCGTTTGATCCCATAGATTGAGCATTTCGACGGCTCCGGGCGTTCGTGCACCGGTGCCACTAATCATTGAGCCACGAGGGCGCATAAAATCAGCATTGAAACCATACCCACCTTCGGACGCCAAAATCTTCGCGCATCGCGTCAACTCTTCCATAATGCCTTCCATCGAATCAATATCTTCTCCGGTCGGCCCCGATACAAAGCATGACAAGTTTGTTGCATTGTCGTAATTGGTTCCTGAGTTGGCAATGTTGCGGCCACTTGGCAGAACACGACGATGTTTGATTGCATCATATGCATTACGCCGGAAAAATTCGTATCGATCATTGTCTTCATCGGGCACAAGGAGCGCATCCGTTACGCGACGCGCCGTGTCATCCCATCCATCATCTTCGTAGTATTTATAATTTTGGCGATACACCTCTCCGGTAATTCCTTGCTCAAATTCCATAGATCAATAGATTTTTTTTCGAAAGAAGGGATTTATATTAGACCCATCACCTGCCTGCATGTTTCATGGCCCACACAGGATTCACATCCGACATTACATGTCGGTGCTCTACGTTCCGGTCGAACCGAACCCGCCCTCGCCACGATTTGTGTCGCTCAATGCATCAACCTCGCACAGGCCGTGGTTCGAATAATGCTTTTGAACAATGAGTTGCCCAATCCGATCTCCAACGTCATACAGAATTGGTTCTTTGGGATATGCGTTGTGGAAGGTTTCCAAGTCCGGCACCTCCGTCCGTCCCAACTTGTAAAACCGAAATTGGATTGTCCCACGAAAATCTGAATCTACGACCCCCGCACCGTTGGCAAGAAACAACCCGGTTTTGGAAACGGACGAACGGGCGCGGAGATCACCAAAATATCCGTGTGGGATCTGCACTGCAACGCCCGTATCATACCACAACTCGTAGCGCGTATTCCGAATACATTCGGCGGCGTGGAAGTCATATCCGGCGGCGTGGTCGGACCCGCGAACGGGGGCCTGCGCATTTTCGTGTTTTAGTTCGTATTTAATCATATGTAAATTCGTTTAGAACAGTAATGAGAGCGCGAAGCTGTTGGCGCGTAATCGAAAGTTCTTGTTCGTCACCAAACGTGACGTGTACCCCTTCGCTGTTTTGCCATTCGGTTGCCTCAATAAAGCACTCGACTCTATCAAGAAGATAGGGTTCGAACGTGACGGCAATGGATTTTACGTCTCTCTTTGTAAGGTCCATTACTCGACAATTTCGTCTGCGGAAACAATAAGTGTGTCGTCGTCTTCTTTAATGATGAGATTTACATCTTCCATCTCCGAAATCGCGTCTTTTTGAACCCGAATGGTTTCTGCATCGTTCCACAGATACATCAACTTTAACAGTAAATTTTCCGTCCACCGGAGATCATTTTTCAACGCGCCGTATCCCGACGAATGGAGACGGTCAATCTCGACGGACAGTTCCTCGTTCTCTTTTTCGAGACGCGATACATATTCGTCGTCAATGCGCATCAGTTTTTGTCGGACCGACTCCGTGACGTACTCAATAAGATCGCCCTTAAAGCGCTCTACGGCGTCTACGCCGCGATTATACGCAGAGTAATCATTTTTCCACGCGTCAATCGACTGACGGACAACCGTTTTGAGCGGCACACCCCGAAATTGGCGGTCCAACACCGATGAATCATCGTCGGTAGTGATAGATTGTGGTGTCTTTTGCGATGAGTTCATCAATTGGGTAGCAGAGGAAGGTGAGATTTTTTCGCTTGTAGTATTGCGTGGTTGGTTCAATTCCACTATTTTTTATTGCATCAACGCTACAGATTACTAATTCCTTAAACCCAACGTTCGGTTCGAAATAGCCGTACACAAAATAATTGGCTTGGATTTTTCGCCAACTGCCTTCATTTTCTGTGCCATGTTTAAAATCCGTTACGGTAAGTTCCCGATAATGGGCGTATTTTGTGCGTCGAAAACGTTCTTGAATCGAGTAGGTATCGCCACCTGAAGAGATCCAAATTCCATCAATCGAATAGTCTTGGTCCAATTTTCTGTAATCGGTCTTCACGAGTCTGCCGCGACCAAATGCTTTTTCGTAGTGCCTTTGCGCCGCAACAGATTGCGCTTTTTTCGAAAAGTCAAAGTTTGCAATATCAAATGGGGTTGCCATACATCTATTATTGGGTTTGCCGTGTATCTACTTCGTTCAAAACCGAATTCAATCGGCGACGTTCACGCGGATTCAGTTCGGGCCAAAATCGTTCCCATACCTCGTCCAACGCTGCGTTCCATGCCTGTTCAATTGCTTCCGTACGCGCGTGTTCTTTTACGGACATCTCCGAAATAAACTGATCAAAACTACTCATAATCATTGTTGGGCAGTTTAAACCGACGAGAGTGACGATCAATCATTGCACTATCTTTCCACCGCACGCGTCCGTTTACCGATAGTTTGTACTCCGGCGTGTCATTTTCGCGATCACGAACGCGACGGATCGTTACATATTGGCCGTTGTGAATAATTACATCTCCTTTTTCGTATTTTGCGGCGTATGCCATCGTTCCGGTTCTTGTTGTGCAAGTTCAGCTATTGTCACGAGCGGGTCAACGTTTTGCAAGTCTTCGGTCTCGTGTACTAATTTTTCTACGTCCGCGGGATTGAGTTGTTGCAAGGCGTCATAGACACGAGAAATGGATTCTGCCACATCGCGTTCACCCGCCAACCGCAACAAATATATTCCGAAATCCAAGTGTGTAATTTCGTTCATCGTATTTTAAGATTGATGCTCTCTATCGATTCGGTAAGCGGCTTTTCCCGCCACGTTGTAATCGTCCCGTCGGGGACTCCAAAATAATCGTACCCCCTTTCCGGCGGGCCTTAACGATCCGCTCCTCGGTTGTACGTCAGAGACTTCCGTTGAAGTCATCACTCATCTCAGTTGTCCTCCGCCTGTGCGAGGGGGTCATATTCATCGGTGATAGGGGCTTCAGTTGGCCTTTCTCCCGCTTTTGGCCGAAGGAGCGCCAAAGCCCCCTCCCCGTCTCCCCAATACCCTACCCATATCTTCATCGCCAGCGGGGGCACAGCATTGCCGATGATCCGACATGCGAGCGATTTGCTGTTGGGAAGCTCGTACCAGTCAGGGAAGGCTTGGAAGCGGGCGAGGCAGCGCGGGGTCATCTGCACGACGCGGCGGCCCATGACGGCGCGGTCGCAGTTTCCAGGCTGCTTGCTGATAGTCCGACTTGGCTGCCCATCCGTACGGGTAACGAAGGAAGACCCGTTTCCGCCGGGCACGAGCACGGCACGCGGCATGTGCTTCTGGTTGGACGCGCTAATGGTCTGCACTGGATCAGAAGCCCGATTTGGTTGGAGTTCACCTCCAAAGCTCATAGGCTTACCGTCTATCAGCACCGTCTTAACTTCATCCGGCAGGCGCTCTTTTTGCCAGTCGGCCAACTCCGTCTCTGGCAAATCGGGAATGAGGTCCTCAATGGCGTCATACCACCCGACCCACTCATCCAGCGTGTCGTCAAACAGACCACCGCTCGACGGGTCTTCGGCGTGTG
>P_1C_Liq_1_UnCtyDRAFT_1000014_pt1 | contig 32303 bp, 38 predicted proteins | sample Pon1CUnioCityCA_2_FD_10230 | JGI IMG/M metagenome (IMG submission 10230) | reverse complement strand
ATACATCTCAGGGGGTTTAGCGGGTGCAGCATTATACATTCTGTTTTATAATGTTTTTCCTGTTTTTGAGACCTCGGTAGGTGTTTCTAAAGCTTTGGGTGCTTCTGCTTCTGTTATGGCAGTGGTAGTTGCAGTGGCCACCTACGTGCCAAATTTTAGCATCAGGCTACTATTACTAGGCAATGTAAAATTGAAATACATTGCGCTTTTTGCATTTGTACTGGATGTGATTAATATTTCCAATTCAAACTCAGGTGGACACATTGCACACATAGGAGGAGCTGCACTAGGGTTTTTCTTTGCAAGACGATGGAAACAAGGACAAGACATTACCAATTGGGTCTCAACTGCTACAGCTTTTATACAAGCCATTTTTAAACAGCAACCAAAAGTGAAGCTAAAGCATAAAGCCAACGGGAACAGTAAAAGACAGCAACAAAATCACAGAAACAAAGATGAGCAGTCGAGGGTTGATGAAATCTTAGATAAGATCTCTCAGTCTGGTTACGATAGTTTAAGCAAAGAGGAAAAAGATTTTCTTTTCAGAGCTAGTAAAAACAGCTAATCTGTATCGTCTTTATTCTTTGGTATGTAGTGGTATTCATAATTAATTTGAGGACTTTGCTGGTTTCCTAACTCAAGCTGTTGATCCTCTTTCTGTTCCTCCTCTTCTTCTTCATTCCATTCGTACACTTTCCGCTGTGGGCCTTGTTTTCTATAATAAACCGCCAACACAATTCCCACTAGCAGTCCCCAAAAGTGTCCTTCCCATGACATTTTTTGATCCCAAGGTAAAATGCCCCATATAAGACTTCCATATAAAAAAGCTACTAAAAAGGATATAGCAATCAAGGAGTTTGAACGACGCAAAAATCCGCTGACAAAAAGAAAACCAAATAGGGAATAAACTAGGCCACTTGCCCCAATATGATAATTATGTCGTGCAGAAATCCAGGTATACAGTCCGGCAAGCAACCAAGACCATAAAACAATTCTTATNGCTAAGCTTTTGTAGAAATAAAAAAGTGTCCATCCCAACGCTAAGAGGGCGATAGCATTATTGAAAAGGTGATTAAAATCTCCGTGAATTAAAGGCGAGAACAGGACGCCCCGAAGGCCTGTCATTTCCCTTGGTAAAATACCCCACTTGCCCAAGCTCAAATCAAAATGCCATTCAAAAAGCTTTATTAGCGCTATGAATAGCACAAACAAAAAAGGGGGTGTAAAGGCTAGAAATAGCCTTTTCTTCTCAGCTTTTTGCATTTATTCTCAATTTAAACAGGTATAGCAAGAAGTAATCCATTGTCAAAAAGTCACTCAACAAGCGGAGCTAGACAGAATGATTATTCAAACTAATACTAAAAACCACGCTGCTTTTTGATGTTTTCATAGGCAAGTTGAACTTGTCTGAACTTCTCCTCAGCTTGTTTCCTAACATCAGCTCCCAAATGATTTACCTTGTCGGGATGGTACTTTTTAGCCATTTTACGATAGGCTTTTTTCAATTCATCGTTGGAAGCATCAGGGGTTACTTCAAGAATTTTATAATCGGCACCAGTATTTTTCACAAACATGGCTTTGATCGATTCAAAGTCTGCATTGTTAATCCCTAAAAATCCTGCTATGCGGTGAATTAAATTCAACTCGGAATCGCTGATCTGATCGTCCGCTTCCGCAATTCCAAATAAATAATGAAGCAATTGCAATCGACTATGGTATTGCATTTGATAACGAATCTCATGTGAGATTTGTCTGATATCTAATGGCTTTTCCAATAGGTCCTTCAAAGCTCGGAGCTGTTGCTTGGTTTTCGCTTCTCCAAACTGCCTTATGTAAAACTGTTTTACATAGTTGAGTTCTGATTTTAACACCTTACCATCTGCTTTCATTACAGCAGCAGTCAGCACTAACAAACTTGCCGCAAAATCTCCACTAGAACTTCTTCTGTAAGCCTCCTCTCCTCTATAAGTTGACCCCGAAGCCGTAAAACGCTCATCCCATTCAACCGAATTTCTATTGTCTAGCATGGCGCCAATGAAGAAACCAATCATAGCGCCAAAAAAACCAAAAGCGCCAAAACCGATCATAGCGCCAATCCACTTTCCCCAACCTCTCATTTAATTCACATTTAAAGTCTAAAATTAGTGAAAGACTGCTGTTCAAGCATCCATGCGGCTCTTTTATTATAGAAGATTTCTTATTAATTTTGCGAATTGACAAATAGCAAAGATTGCTCGAACCATATACAATTATTCCTCCACCGATCGAAAGTGGTTCTACCTACTATTTCATTACAGATAGTGGAGTACACTACGAGGTTAGGTTTGGAAGAAAACAAAACAATATTTTAAATACATCTATTGTTTTTGGAGTAATTAATGAAGAGTATGAAGGCGAAGAGTATAGCTTGACCAATAAATTTGAGGTATACCGGGTAATGGCAACCATTGTTGAAATTTTACGTATGTATATGAGTATACATCCAAAAATCAACAGTTACGAATACACCGGAGAACCTACCGCCAAAGAGTTGGACAAAATTGGAAAGCAACGCTTATCGCTCTATAATCGTTATTTATCAAAGGTTTTTGACCCGATGCTTTGGGAAGTAGAGGAGCAAAAAAATAAAACAATAGTGAAACGTATAAAAGATAACTTTGCATAACAAAACGTCTTCTTATACGTTGATAAACACAAAATAAGCAGGAGAAAATACATGAGACAACTAAAAATCAGTCAACAGATTACGAAAAGAGAAAGCAAGTCTTTAGAAAAGTACTTGCAGGATGTTTCGAAAGAAGAAATGATCACGGCTGAAGAAGAGGTTGAATTGGCCATTAAAATTCAAAGTGGAGATGAAAGAGCATTAAACCGTTTGGTTAGAGCTAACCTTCGTTTTGTGATTTCTGTGGCCAAGCAATACCAAAATACAGGCTTAACCTTGGAAGATCTTATTAATGAAGGCAACCTTGGATTAATTGAGGCTGCCAAACGTTACGACCACACCAAAGGGTTTAAGTTTATCTCTTATGCAGTGTGGTGGATTCGTCAAAGTATTCTAAAAGCAGCAGCTGACAATTCTAGGACGATTCGTTTACCGCACAACCGTTTAGGTGAAATTCAAAAAATTAGCAAAGCGTCTAATGAGTTCGAACAAAAGAACGAAAGAACACCAACCGCTGATGAATTGAGTGACCTGACAGAAATGGATGTGAGTAAAGTAGAAATGTCTTTGAAGATGTCTAAAAAGCAAGTTTCCATTGATGCTCCAATGAGCAACGATGATGATAACAACAGCTTAGTTAGCGTACTTGAAAACTCTGACACTCCTGACCCTACTGATAGCTTATTACAGGAATCCCTTTCTCAAGATCTAGAAAGAACGCTTTCTTACTTGAAAGGAATGGANGCTGAAGTAATTCGCTTATTTTATGGTTTAGGTGGAACGAGTGAAATGACACTTGAAGAGATCGGCAACACTTTTGGTNTAACTCGTGAGAGAATCAGACAGATCAAAGAAAGAGGGTTGAGAAGATTGAGAAGAGTGTCTAATCAGACAAATCTTCAAACGTATCTATAAGCATACAAATTTTGAAAAGTCAAATCTCCTGCAGAAATGTAGGAGATTTTTTTTGCTTTAAGGCTTGGCAGGACAGCCTTCGTAGGTTAGGTTAAAAATAAAGTTATTGGTAGTGGCTCTGCTCACATCAGGGTAATTTTGGTGATCAGGCTTATAAGCAGCACTTGTTCCAATATCTACCCCGATACCAATCAAACCAAATGAAAGAAAAGACAAGATAAAGTTACCTGTTCTAAAAGCGGGGTAGTAGTTTTTAACCTGAGGGTCGCATCCCTTTTGACGAAGTTCAATGTTTAAGGGCTGGTTTCTTGGAAATAAACGATCTGCTTTCCCAACTCCTAACTTTTCGCCATTGGTATAAATCTCAGCTTGAGGATTGTTATTCACGTAAATTGAACCTCTATATTTACTTCCGCCAAACATTACACCACAACTAGAGAAAAGCATAGCTGATACAAGTACAGTAAGGATTATTTTTTTTTCATCTTCTTCCAAGATTTTTGACAAGAATAAGCAAAACATCAAGTGGGCGAACTACTACCAACTGCCTCCTGCTCCGCCGCCACCAAAACTACCGCCACCAAAACCGCCGAAGCCAGAACCACCACCAAATCCACCAAAACTGCCACCGCCTGAACGGAAGTTTTGATAATAACCGCTATGCCGGTTACTACTTGATCCCATTAGCATAAGCGCAGCCCATAAGCCAACATTGTTAACACTTGAATAGTGTCGAGCTCTTTTGAAGATATTAGCAAACATCAGCAGTGCAAACAACAGAATAAAAAAGAAAGGGAATAAGGGAATAGAATCTTTTGACTTGTTCTTCTTATAATCTTCAGCAGAGTATTCTCCGCCGCTAATGTCCATTATTACCTTAACTGCCTGCACAATACCTGCTTCGTAGTTATTCTGCTTAAAGTAGGGGATCATTTCATTTTCGATCAAACGCTTAAGGGTGGCATCAGGTAGCACTCCTTCCATACCGTATCCTGTAGCAATAAAAACTTCTCCCTTAGAATTCTTGTATTTGGGTTTAAGCATTAAAACTACTCCAGAGTTGAACTCAGCTCCGCCTACACCCCACTTCTCTCCTAATTCATAAGTGTAGGTCATTTTATCGTATTCACAAAGATCTTTTGTGGTTACTACTGCAATTTGTATGCTCGTAGTATCATCAAAACTTATGAGTAATCGCTCCAACTGAGCTGCCACTTGAGGAGAAAGTACCTCAGCAAAGTCATTTACTAAACGAGGCGGATTAGAAGCATTTGGAATACATGATTCCTGCGCACTTATATCCCCGACAAAAAGGATGAAGGCTATGGCAAATAAGTAAAGTTTTTTCATCCTAGTTTTTTCCAAAAGAGATTTCATCATTCAATTCGTTTTGATCATTCTCTTGATAAGGGAAATGCTCTTTTAATTGGTATCCTGCCATTTTTATGGCTGTACAAATTCCATCAAGAAGCCTATCCGCTTTAAAGTCATTGGCCATTTGTTGACTAATCTCATCCCAAAAGTTGTCTTCTACTTTTTGGTTGATTCCTACATCGGCTAAAATGGCAAAACGATGGTCTTTTAAAGCAAGGTAAAATAACACCCCATTGCGTGCTTCAGTCTTATGCATTTCCAATTGCTCAAAAAGGTAAGCTGCTCGGTCCATCACATCTTCTTTACAATGATTCTCAATGTGAATTCTTATTTCACCGGAGCTTGAGCTCTCAGCTTCTTTGATAGCTTCAAGTATCTGATCTTGCTCTTCCTGACTAAATGATTCCTTCGCCATCCTATTTATTCGTCAAAGTTTACTTCAGGCACTTCATCTGCTCCTTCATCTGCTTCAAAGTAACCTTTCTTCTCAAAATCAAACCAGCCCGCATAGATTACCCTTGGGAATTGCTTGATATAAGTATTGTATTCTCTTGTCACATCATTAAACTTCTTTCGCTCAACCGCAATCCTATTTTCCGTGCCCTCCAATTGAGCTTGAAGCTCTAAGAAGTTTTGATTCGCCTTTAAATTCGGGTAGCGTTCAACACTTACGAGTAATCGGGAAAGTGCACCACTCAATTTGTTTTGAGCTTGCTGAAACTTGGCTATACTCTCAGGATTTAAATCATCTGCTTTAATGTTAATTGATGTTGCTTTGGAGCGTGCTTCGATCACATCTGTAAGCGTAGATTGCTCAAAGTCTGCATAACCTTTTACAGTGTTTACAAGGTTTGGAATTAGATCTGCCCTTCTCTGGTAAACATTTTCTACTTGTGCCCACTGACTTGCCACTGTCTCTTGTTTCTCAACCATGGTGTTGTAACCGCAAGAGCTAAGCATAGAAGAAGCAATAATGGCAAGAATGATAAGTTTGATTGTTCTCATAAATGATAGTTTGAAAAAAGGGGAGCAAGTCCCCTTTTTATTTAGATTAATTTAATTGATCGTTGTATAAAGTTATTTAAAGACTCACCCTTTAGCAGATTTTGAGAAAGCAAGGCTAAGTCAGCTGCCTGTTTTGCCATTTCCTTTTGTTTGCTCTCATCTTTCTCTCCTAAGATCTTACTGATCAAAGGATGGTTGGCGTTTACCTTGAAGTCATAGGCGTCTGGCATATTGCCCATACCCATCATACCTCCGCCTCCAACAGCGCTCATATCCTTCATACGACGCATGAACTCAGCCTGAGTAACTGTCATTGGAGCTGCTTTTTCGCTTAAGCTCACAAAGTTTACAGTGAAAGATTCATCTGGTAAAACAGACTCAATAACAGGTTTTAGTTTCTTTTCGTCTGCTTCATCTAGCTTAGCAGGAATTTCTTCATCTTTTTTGATCAATTCTTCTACTGTATCACCATCAACTCTGCTAAGGCTTACCTCTTCTTGCTGTTCTAGCTTCCCTACTAAGTGAGCGCTCAAAGGAGTATCCATGATCAATACATCATAATCTTTCTCCTTTGCTGCAGCTATGTAACTGTATTGCTCATCTTTGTTAGAGGTGTAGAGTAAAACGAGTTTCTTGTCTTTGTCGGTTTGGGCTTCTTTAACTTTCTCCTTGTATTCCTCCATGGTGAAATACTCTCCATCTACGTTTTTGTACAAAGCAAATTTCTTCGCTTTTTCAGCGAACTTTTCGTCAGAGAGAATACCATATTCAATAAATATCTTGATATCATCCCATTTTTCTTCAAACCCTTTACGGTCTTTCTTAAATAAGTCGTGCAACTTATCAGCAACCTTCTTGCTGATGTAATTTGAGATCTTTTTAACATTCCCATCGCTTTGCAAGTAAGAACGCGATACATTCAATGGAATATCAGGAGAATCAATCACCCCGTGCAAGAGGGTTAGAAAGTCAGGTACTATACCTTCAACCGAATCTGTTACAAAAACCTGATTGCTGTAAAGCTGGATCTTGTCCTTTTGTACCTCTAAGTTATTTTTAAGCTTAGGGAAATATAAAATTCCAGTTAGATTGAAGGGATAATCAACATTTAAGTGGATGTGAAAGAGTGATTCCTGAAAATTCATAGGATACAACTCCCGATAAAATTCCTTGTAATCCTCATCCTTCAAATCTGCTGGCATCTTTGTCCAAGCTGGCTCAGGATTATTGATAATGTTATCCTTGGTGATCTTTTTTTCCTTGGTTATTTCTTTACCGTCTTTATCTTTTTTGCCTGTTTTTTCCTCAAGCGTTTCTTCTTTCGTACCAAATTTGATTGGCACCGGCATAAACTTGCAATACTTATTCAAAAGCTCACTAATTCGATTCTCCTCTATGTATTCTTTTGCATCATCAGAGATGTGAAGTACAATGGTGGTTCCTCTTTCTTTCTTGTCTTTCGTCTTCTCTAAAGTATAGTTAGGACTTCCATCACACTCCCACTTGACTGCTTCTGCTCCCTCTTGGTAGGACTTTGTAAGAATCTCAACTTTATCAGCCACCATAAATGCAGAATAAAAGCCCAATCCAAAGTGACCTATAATGCTCGCTTTGTCTTTGTATTTCTCAACAAACTCTTCAGCTGAAGAAAAAGCAATTTGGTTAATGTAGCGATCCACTTCATCTTCAGTCATGCCTATTCCTTTATCAATAAAGCTTAAGGTTTTTTTCTTTGAATCAATCTTCATTTCAATAGTGGTGTCTCCAACCTCAGATTTTAGCTCCCCGAGCTTTCCCATGGTTGTCAACTTCTGGGTAGCATCTACTGCATTTGAAACTAATTCTCTTAAAAATATTTCCTGATCTGAATAAAGAAATTGTTTGATAATCGGAAAGATGTTTTCCGTTTGTACGTTAATCTGTCCTTTAGCCATCTGTTTATTTTTTTTTGATATTACAATGTGGCTTCCATAAACCAAAGGTTATGCCACCACATTTAGCCTGACAAAATGTCCTAGCTGCATTCCTTGCAAAGACCAAACAGAATAGCTATTTTGGATGAAAAAGAAGTTATGAGCTGGAAAGAATCAGAAGATAGTTTAGAAAGATCATTTGAATTTAACTCCTTTATAGAAGCATGGGGTTTCATGAGCCAAGTAGCAATCATTGCTGAAAAGATGAACCATCACCCTGAATGGTCAAACGTTTACAATAAGGTTACGATTCGTTTGAGCACCCATGATGCAGGGAATACGGTAACTGAAAAAGACCGAAAACTAGCATCATCCATTGATCAATTGCTTTAATGCATAATTACTTTGCCCTACACAAACCATTTGGTTATTTAAGTCAGTTTAAAAACAATAAAAAAAGGAAGAAACCCTTACTGCAGGAATTGCATAACTTTCCTGAAGGCACAATGGCCGTTGGTCGCTTGGACGCTAAGTCAGAAGGTCTATTACTTCTTACAACAGATGGAAAATGGAGTAATTTGGTTCGTTCTGCTCAATATGAAAAAGAATACTGGGTAGAAGTGGACGGAAAGCCAAATTCCACTAGCTTAAACAACTTAAGGAATGGTTTACCAATTTCTGAGTTTCTAACCAAAGATTGCATAGCTGAAAGCATTTCTTCTCCCAATCTCCCTTATATTGAATCAGTAAAAGTAAGGGGTGATCAACATGGTCCTACTTCCTGGTTAAAGATCATCTTAAGAGAAGGTAAGTTCAGACAAGTAAGAAAAATGACCGCTGCAATTGGTCACCCAACTTTGCGTTTAATCAGAGTAAGAATAGGTTCCGTTCATTTAGCTCCCTTAAAAGCAGGTCAATGCTCCAAAATAATGGCTTCTGCAATAGACCAAGAATTGAATTTTGCGATGTAAAAACTTTTGCAAACCACAAGACATTCTTGCATTTGTTATATTTACGTCAAAAGAATCTTAGTTGAAACACCTTTTTCTGCTCTTTCTGACTTTTTTAGTGACGCTTAGCAGTTTTGCAACAGCAGAAGTCCAACTCCCTAAGGTTTTAATTGAGGGCAGAGAAAGTCAGATCAAAATCGAGCAAACTGAATCTATCCCAAAAGTTACCTTAAACGGAAAGGAACTTTCCGGTGAATTAAAGAAGGGTTACCACTATTTTAACTTTACACTTAAAGATAAGGCTAGTTTAAAGATAAGCATCGGCAAGAAGGAAAGCCTTTACACCCTTAAGCCGATTCCACTTTGGTATTCCATCATACCGCCCTTGATTGCTATTTTTTTGGCACTTGTTTTCAAAGAAGTGATCAGCTCGCTATTACTAGGCATTTTAAGTGGTTGTATCATAATCTACACGCATGCAGCAGATGTTTCTAATGGAATACTCATCGCCTTTCTGCGCTTAGCAGATCATTACCTGATCAACGCCCTTAACAATAGTGGACATTTATCAATCATTGTATTTTCTATGCTTATTGGAGGGATGGTAGCCATTATAAGCAAAAACGGAGGCATGCAAGGAGTAGTAAACCACTTGACCAAGTATGCCAAATCTGCGAAGAGTGGACAACTAGCTACTTGGTTTCTTGGGATTGCCATTTTTTTTGATGATTACGCCAATACCTTAATAGTAGGCAATACCATGAGACCGGTAATGGATCGCTACAGGGTATCTAGACAGAAATTAGCTTATTTAGTTGATTCTACAGCGGCGCCAATTGCTTCGATTGCGTTCATTACCACTTGGATTGGTGCTGAGTTGGGCTATATTGAAAGTGGAATCAGTGAGATACCCGATTTGAACGAAGGAGTTTATGCGATATTCATCAATTCCCTAGCGTATTCTTTTTATCCAATTTTAGCACTTGCTTTTATGCTTATGCTGATACTAAAACAACGAGATATTGGCCCTATGTACCGAGCAGAGCTTGCTGCGCGAAAAGGTAAAACTGTAGGTTCTGAAGATGAAAAAATAGAGGATGAATTTAAACCTAAGGCTGAATTAAATCCAAAAGCAAGAAATGCCGTAATACCGGTTTTTGTTGTAATAGCCGGAACTTTTGCAGGTCTTTTTTACACCGGTTGGGATGAAACGGTTTGGAACAGTTCAAGTATGACTTTTTTTTCAAAGTTATCTGCCATCATAGGACAGGCAGATTCGTATAAAGCTCTACTATGGTCTTCTCTCGCAAGTTTGATTACTGCTATATTGATGAGTGTTATTCAGCGGATCATAAAATTAAGTGAGGGGATTGAAACAGCCATGAATGGATTCAAAACCATGCTGCCGGCAATCATTATCTTGATTCTTGCTTGGAGCTTAGCGGAAGTAATAGATGACTTACATACTGCAGATTTTTTAACCTCCATCATGTCGCAGCAGGTTGCTGCTGTTTTTGTGCCTGCCATTACCTTCATATTGGCGGCCTTAGTAGCTTTTTCTACGGGCTCTTCGTGGGGCACCATGGCTATTTTATATCCCTTAATGCTCCCTACTGCTTGGGAAATAAGTCAACAAACAGGTCTAAACTATGAACAATCACTAGCCATTTTTCACAATGTTGTATCCTGTGTTTTGGCAGGCGCTGTTCTAGGAGACCACTGCTCTCCTATTTCCGATACCACCATACTAAGCTCGCTTGCAAGCGGATGCAATCACATTGAACATGTAAAAACCCAAATGCCTTATGCTCTTATAGTTGGAGCTATAGCTTTAGGCATAGGAACTATTCCTTCTGCTTTTGGAGTGCCAAGTTGGCTTTGTTTTAGTATTGGTTTGATTTGTTTATTCAGTATCGTGCATTTCTTTGGAAAAAAAGTACCCAATCATGCATAAATTAATTCTCTTCTTTTTCTTCGTTACAGCACTTTCGGCTTTAAAAGCTCAAGAATTCAATTATAAAAAGGACTTTGATAGAATTCTGGCGCAAACGAAAGACAGTAGTAATGAACTCTATCACAAGAATTTAATGAAAAAGTATCAAGACAACAGTCCTGAATTAAGCGATTATGAAATGTTGGCCTTATTGATTCACTTCACCTCAGATCCAAATTACAAACCTTATGAGATCCTAAGTCAAGAAGAGAATATAAAGTCTATTATTGAGCAAAAAGAGTATCAAAGAGCTATCAAGCTTTGTGATAGCCTACTTGAACATCACCCTTTTAATCAAGCAATCTTGTTTGAAATGGCCTTGATCAATTTTGAATTAGAACGATTTGAAAAATCGGAGAATTACCGAATCAAATTTAATCGAATAATGGATGCGATGGCATACAGTGGAAGTGGCAATAGCACAGAGAGTGCCATTTTCTCACTTGGAACAAGGGATAGTCACTTTTACATTGCAAACCGACTTTCCTATACCATTGAAAAAGTTGGTGCAGGCCAAGATGATTCAGGGAATATGGTTGATATTATTGAGACCTTTGAAGAGGGCAAAGGCACTCGACTCTTGCATTTTCAAATTCAGCATGCCGTTAACCGGCTTTTAGAAAGCACTGAATAAACAGGCTTGCTGTTAACAGAAGGAGGTTAATAACTTCGGCTCTTCACTCTGCAAGTAGGTAAGTCAGTTCTATAGCTTTGATATTATTGTTATTGACTTAACAATAAAACAAAATTAGACCAGATTGACCTCAGCTGTAAAAAACATCATTCTAGATTCATACAAAGCAAACGAGGTTAACAATTCTCCTAACCCTCAACATCCACCATCATGGTAAAATTTGCAGTAATTGGCCTAAACCTTATTGCTTTATTAAGTCTTAAGTTCTTCTTTGCAGAAGAAGTAACAGTTGATCAAAATATTCCTGATAAGGTGCAGGCTGGAGAAAGCTTCGTGGTAGAAGTCACTATTAACAAAGAAGATCGAGAAGGTTTTGCAAAGTGGCAGCAGAGTTTGCCGCTTGGTTTTATAGCTGAATCAGTTGAAACAGAAGGCGCTACCTTTTCTTTTAAAGACCAAGAAGTTAAACTAATCTGGATGGCGCTGCCAAAAAAAGAAAGTTTTACCATTTCCTACAGAGTCTCAACCGACCCTACCCTTGAAGGCGGATTTGAACTCATCGGTAAATTCTCATTTATCGAAAACAATGAAAGAAAAGATGTAGTATCAAACCCCCACAAGATCGTACTTGGAGAAATGAGTGAGGAGCTTTTAGCTAATGCTACCGATGATGAGGAAGAAAAAGAAGAGACTGAAAATAAAAACCTTAATGAAGAAGCTGTTGTAGAAAATGAAACATTAGCTCAAGAATCAACCAAAAAAGTTGAAGCTGAATCAACAGGGCCAAACAAAACTGAAGCCCTTGAAACAAATACGATCAGCTTAATTAGAGAAATAAAGCAAAAAGAAGAGGAAGGCAAGTATGAAGTTAAATTGAAGATCAAAGGGAACAAACTTTCAGAATTTGCCAAAGTAGAAGAATATTTGCCACCAAACTTTTTAGCCACTGCAGGAGAATCTGCAGAAGGGATTTTTTCGTTCGAAGACAATATGGTTAAGATCCTTTGGATGCAATTCCCATCTGACTCAAGTTTTGAGGTCAGCTATAGTATGGAAAGCACTTCAGAAGAGCAAGATTCTGCCATTGTTCACGGAGTTTTCTCTTACTTAGAGGGTACTAACTCTGTTCAAATTCCGCTAAAGGGAAGTCAGTTTGAAAACACTTTCGTAGCAGAAGAGACGGAAGAAGTATTGGCTGAGGAAATTGCAGAAGTAGAAGAGTTTATTGAAGAAGAACCAACAGAAATAGCCGATGAAGCTCCAATGGAAGAAATAGAGGAGCAAAACGAAACTGAGCTAAAAGAAGAGATTTCGAATCTTCCTCAAGTGAACCAAAACGTTGAATATAGAGTGCAGATCGCAGCGGGAAAAAAGGAAGTAAAGCAAGATTACTTTGAGAAGAGGCATAATATTAATGAGCAAGTAACCATTGAATATTTAGACAGTTGGTACAAGTACACTATAGGAGCATTTGATGTATACAAAAACGCCCGAGACAGAAGAAACCAAGTTTGGAATGCCGACAATAAAATTGATGATGCATTTGTTTGCGCTTACAATGCTGGAGAAAGAATAAGTGTGCAAGAGGCACTTATGGTAACAAAACAAAAGTGGTTTAAGTAAGCAAGTAAGAAAAATCGCCTATCTTTAGCCTCTGAATTCAAAGAGGTAAATGAAAAAAATTAATACACTTACTTTACTTTCACTCTTCTTCTTAAGTGTAGTTTCATACGCACAAGACAAACCTGTATCGCCCACTATTGGAGTAGGAATTGGGAGCATTGGTTTCTACGGTGATTTAAATGACAGAGATTATGGAAGCCCTATTGGAGGGAATCCTGGCTTTAGTCTTTTCATAATTCAGCCAGTTACTGATTATCTAAATGTTCGATTTCAATACTTGAACGGCAATGTAAGAGAAGAAGAAAGGTCTTTGCAACGGAATGTAAACTTTGAAAGTAATATCCAAGTTGGAGCTTTAATGCTCGAATATAATTTTGATAACTTTTTGAAGGATGACCGGAAAATAACTCCCTTTATATCAGCTGGTATAGAGGCAGTAGAATTCAATCCAAAAACCGACATACTTGGTTTTGGAGGAGAACCGTATAACTATTGGTCGGATGGCAGTATTCGAAATCTTCCTGAAAACTCAGACCAGGCTGACATAGCGGTTGTGGTAAGAAGAGATTACAATTATGAGACTGACATTAGAGAAGCAGGATTTAATAACTCTACAGATTATCTAGAAAGGGCTTTTTCTATTCCTGTTGGTGTTGGTGCCGACTTACACTTAAATGATCAGTTTAACTTCCGTTTAGAGAGTACCATTCACTTTACATTTACTGATTTAATAGATGGAATTACCCCTAATACATCTAGAGCTTATGTTGATCAAAAAAGAGGCAATGGCCGGAATGATATTTTTGTTGTTTCAGGTTTCTCACTTAGCTATAATTTCCAAAAAGTAGAGCCTGCGGAGCGCTTTGAGCGTTTTGATGACGGCCCATTTGATTTCTTGAGCACAGGTAATACAGAGGACTTTGATCAAGACGGGGTGATCGATCTAGTAGATGCATGCCCTAATACACCTAGAGGATTGGATGTAGACACCACAGGCTGTCCTGTAGATTCAGATGGTGATGGAATTCCTGACTACAAAGACGATGAAATTAATTCTGAGTATCCTGAGTTTGCAAATGCTCAAGGTGTTGAGATGACAGATGACATGCTGTATAAATCTTACTTGCAGTATATAGATTCTACCTTAGAACTTGCTGAAGTGATCGAAAGAGACTTCACAGGACAAAATAAAAAGAAGAAAAGAGACTATCGAGTAAAGCTACAATCCTATTCTGCCGGTGAACAACCCAAAGACATGAGCAAACTGCTTAGCCAAAAGGATCTGAGTAAGATCGACCAAGGAGACCAGACCATCTATGCAGTTGGTAGCTATGCTTCTTTAAATGAAGCAAACGCCCGTGCAAATAGAATGAAGGCCGAAGGCTTCAATGAAGCTTCAGTAATTAAAAAGCAAAGTTCAAATATTTACACAAGCGTTAATCAGAAAGAAAGCGGTCAACCAACTACTTCGGCGAATGAGAATAAGGCAACAACGGAGGAACAAACCACTGCGGAGNAAGTAAGTCCTGAGACTACCAATGAAGTAGTTTTCCGTGTTCAATTGGGAGCATTTAGAAACAAACCNACCAAAGAGAATTTTAAAAGTATCCCAAATTTATTNGTAGTTGANTCAGGGGGTTTTTACAGGTATATGTCAGGTTCTTTTACCGACTTTGATGAAGCTGCAAGACACAAGGTTAAAATGGTTGTAGAAGGATACAAAGGCGCTTTTGTTGTTGCTTATAAGGCGGGAAAAAGGGTGAGTTTAAAATCCGTCGGAGTGAAGACCATTTCCTCAGATCCGATTATTGGGAAATAAGAAAAATACACCCAAAGCTGACTTAAGCCATATAAAACAAAACTTTCCCGCTTAACGTTTATTAGTTTTCTTCTAAGGTAATCCTCTCTATCTTTGAATACTAACATAATGCCATGAAAAAATTACTCATTGTCCTAAGTGCCTTTTTGTGCATGGGCACACTATTTGCCCAAAATAAAACAACCAAAACTGATGCAGTCGTTAAGTTAGATGCTTTATTGACTGTGATCAATTACGCTTATGTAGATGAAGTAAACAATGAAGAGATGGTTGAAGATGCCATAAAAGGTCTGCTGAAAGAACTTGACCCTCACTCAGTTTATATCCCTGAAAAGGAACTCAAAAAAATGAACGAACCTTTAGAAGGCAATTTTGAAGGCATCGGAATTCAATTCAATATCTTAAAAGATACTATCACAGTAGTTTCGCCGATCTCAGGAGGGCCATCAGAAAAACTTGGAATTGCCTCAGGAGATAAAATTGTGTTCATTGAAAAAGAAAATGTTGCAGGAGTTGGCATTACCAATTCAGACGTACAGAAAAAGCTAAGGGGGAAAAAAGGAACGGTAGTGAACGTAAAAATCAAACGCAACGGAGAAAAAGACCTTATCCCTTTTTCCATTACAAGGGATAAGATTCCCCTTTACAGCGTGGATGCTTCTTACATGGCGACTCCAGATATTGGATACATAAAGGTGAACCGTTTTGCTCGCACCACCATGGAGGAGTTTAACCAAGCTCTAGATACCCTCAAACAAAATGGAGCTAAGAATTTAATTTTAGACCTAAGGGGCAATGGCGGTGGATACCTGCAAACAGCCTTCCTATTAGCAGACGAATTCCTCTCGCAAGGTAAAATGATTGTATACACTGCAGGAGATAAGCAAACAAAAGAAGCATACAAAGCCACCTCAAGAGGAAAGTTTGAGCAAGGCAAACTAGCGATTTTAGTTGATGAAGGTTCTGCATCTGCAAGCGAAATTGTTTCGGGTGCGGTGCAGGATTGGGACAGAGGAATGGTGATTGGAAGGAGAACTTTCGGAAAAGGCCTCGTGCAGAAGCCCTTCCCCCTACCCGATGGCTCCGCTATTCGATTAACTACCGCGCGCTACTATACTCCAACCGGCAGATCCATCCAGCGACCATACAACAAAGGAAAAGAAGCCTATTATAAAGAAATCAACCGACGGTATAAACATGGAGAACTGATGGAAGCAGATAGTATTGATTTTCCAGACTCATTAAAATATTATACTCCCAACAAAAGACTTGTTTATGGTGGTGGTGGAATCATGCCAGATGTCTTTATTCCACTAGATACTACTTTAAATACAGAACTCAACCGACAATTAATTCGAAGGGGTGTTTACAATGAATTTACACTTTCATATCTTGACAAACATCGAAAAAAGTACCTAAAAACCTATCCTGACTTTAAAACCTTTAAAGATAACTTTGAATTAAGTGACGATTTTTTAGATGACTTCTTTACTTATGCTAAAAAGAAAGAAGTTGAAAAGAATGAAGATGAATATAAAAAGTCTAAAAAGCTTATTGATACTCAGATCACTGCACTTCTAGCAAGGAATTTATATACCACTTCTGCCTACTTTGAAATTATAAATCAACTAAACGACTCATACTTAGAAGCGATCAATCTAATTCAAAGTGATGAGTTTGAAAAGGCTAAGCTTGAATACGAATAATTATATTTGCAAACTGAAATTTTAAAACTGAACAAGATGAGTGAGAATGTTAAAAACGGATTATTAATTTTAGTTACCATCGTAACACTTGCCAATACAGTCATGATCATGACTAATGATGGCGTATCGTATGAGAAGACCCCTACTAACCAAAGTGTGAACAGCAATGCAGCAGCAAATGTAAATCCAGCTGCTAATGCAAACCCAACACCTACGCCAAACCCACAACAAGATCAGGCCAATGTTGTAGACCCTAATCCCGGACCGAAAACAGCAATCCAATTTGCTGAAATGTCACATGATTTTGGTGACATTGAACAGAATACGACTAACGAAAAGATCTTTACGTTCACCAATAATGGCGAAAATCCTTTGATTATTTCAAATGCTAAGGGAAGCTGCGGTTGTACAGTTCCTGAATACCCAAGAGAGCCATTAGCTCCCGGAGAGACAGGTGAAATCAAAGTTGTATACAGACCAGGTCAGCAAAAAAATAAGCAAACAAAAACTGTAACCATTACCGCTAACACTGAGCCAGCAACCACGGTTCTAAGAATAATGGCAAATGTAAATCCGGGTGAAGGCGGAGCAAACACTCAGCCACAGCAGGGTGAAGCCATTCAAATTGGTGGATAATAAAAAGAAATAGATATAAAAAAAACCCGCTTAAAGCGGGTTTTTTTATATGTATCCGTGCAGTGATTTACCTTTCACACCCAATTGATCTACTCTTTTCTCAACTTCAGGATCAAGTTCTAAGAATGGAGCATTATGTGGCTTCATCCGGGTATCTATAATCAAAGGGCCTTTACATCCCCAATGCTTAAATTCCGTAAACTCGCCCACTCCATAAATGTCATGAGATGGATTGGCCCTCGTAAAGGTTGACCAAATCAAGTTTTTAAATTGTTTGGCTACAAAGTCTGCATCATCTGTTAGCACAATCAATGCAACTTGTTCTAGCTCATGATTAATTGCCAGTAATGCTTTAGCTAAGTTTCGAACTTTACTACTTTCTATGTCGTATTTAGTAAACTGATCAAGCTCTAATGCCAAGACACCAGGAAAAGCAAGCTTTACTTTTTTGATTGAAGTAGGCCAATCAATAGAAGGAAGTTGTGTTGCTAAGGACCTTCTAGGTTTACCAACAGCCGCAATCACAACTTTGGATCCTGCATTTAGTCCTTCACTGCTGTAATCCAATGTGTCTATCGTAGTATTGGTATGGAAATGCAAGTCTCTTGACCAATCTACTCGCTCAAGCATATGTTTAAAAAAGGCTTCTTTATTTATGGCCTTTAGTTGAGGATTATCTTCTTTAGCAGCAATAAAAAGAAATTTTGCTAAGCTCATTTGACCAAATCCTAATATGTGATTGGCAATGGTCAAAAGCTCCGCAGGCTGCGTAATCTCATAGTAGGGCGTATAACGTTCACTTCCCATAGCAAAAAGCAGAGGATGCACTCCTGCTTCATCTACCGCATTTACCTCATGCAGTCCGGNAATCTCTTTGGGTATGATATCTCCTGTAATCTCATGNATCAGATCNCCAAAACTAGTATCTTCCTGNGGTGGTCTTCCTACTACAGTAAATGGCCAAATNGCATCTTTCCTATGCCAAACCTGATCTACTTTCATTANTGGAAAGTCATGCTTAAGACTGTAATACCCCAAGTGATCACCAAAGGGACCTTCGGGCTTGTTTTCCTTGGGATAAACTTTTCCGGTTATCACAAAGTCAGCATCTGCAGAGAGCACATGTCCGTTCTTATTCAAATACCTAAATCGTCTACCACCAAGTGCACCTGCAAAAGTCAATTCAGATAAACCTTCAGGTAATGGCATTACAGCGGCAAAGGTATGTGAAGGAGGTCCCCCTACAAAAATCGAAACTTTAAGTGGCTCTCCTTTTGCATTTGCCTTGGTTTGATGCACCCCAATACCCCTGTGTATTTGGTAATGCAAGCCAATTTCTTTGTTGGGAATATAATCATTACCCCCAAGTTGTATACGATACATACCAAGATTTGAGTTCATGACTCCCGGCTTATCAATATCTTCCGTATAGACCACAGGCAAGGTTACGAAAGGCCCACCGTCATCAGGCCAATGCTTTATTTGCGGCAGCTCACTTACATTTACCTTACCATGGGTTATGGGAGCTCCTAATCTAGCCTTCATGGGTAATGCTTTTAGCGCTGCAAAGGGCACTCCTGCATAAGCTAATGGATCTTGCAAGGCAGTTAATGGTTCACCTTTTAGTTGTACCATTTTCTTAACTAGATCTAGGGTATCTCTAAAAATAAACCGACTTCGTTCCAAGGTTCCAAAAAGGTTGGAAACTGCAGGAAATTTACTTCCCTTTACTTGTTCGAAAAAAAGCGCAGGTCCGCCTTGTTCGTGCACTCTTAAATGAATGGAAGCCATTTCTAGATTTGGATCAACAGGCTCTTTAACACGTATTAAGTGACCGTGTTTTTCTAAGTCCGAAACGCACTGTTGCATGCTTTTGTATCCCATTACCTTTTTATTTGTAAAAACAAGTGTTTGATTTGCTTAGTTCAACTTATTGCATAAAAAAAGGCAATCTAAGAAAGATTGCCTTAAGTTAAATATTTCAGAAAAGCTTATCGTTGATCTAAAGATTTGAAGCTTGTTAAATTGCTTCCAGTGTAAACTTGTCTTGGTCTTCCAATTGGTTCATTATTAGCTCTCATCTCTTTCCATTGAGCAATCCAACCTGGTAATCTACCTAAGGCAAACATTACTGTAAACATGGATGTAGGAATACCAATAGCTCTGTAGATAATACCGGAGTAAAAGTCTACATTAGGGTAAAGTTTTCTTTCAACGAAATAATCATCTTTCAAAGCAACCTCTTCAAGTCCCTTAGCTATTTCTAGGATCGGATCATTAATGCCCAGTTTATCTAAAACATCATCGGCAGCCTTTTTAATGATCTTAGCTCGTGGATCAAAGTTCTTATAAACTCTATGACCAAAGCCCATTAAACGGAAAGGATCATTCTTATCTTTTGCTTTAGCCATGTATTTTGCTACATCACCACCATCGGCTTTAATTGCTTCTAGCATTTCTATTACAGCTTGATTTGCTCCACCGTGTAATGGACCCCAAAGTGCTGAAATTCCTGCAGAAATAGAAGCATATAAACTAGCATGAGAAGATCCTACAACCCTAACTGTGGAAGTGGAGCAATTTTGCTCATGGTCTGCATGCAAGATCAATAGTTTATCTAATGCATTAGCAATAACCGGATCAACTTCATACTCTGCTGATGGAACAGCAAACATCATTTTCAAGAAATTAGAACAATAATCTAAACTGTTATCAGGATAATTAGCAGGATGTCCTATTTCATTTTTGTAAGCCCATGCAGCCATTGTAGGCATTTTTGCTATCAGGCGCTTAATACTTAAATCCACCTCGTCAGAAGATCTATTTGGATCTAAAGANTCNGGATAGAATGCNGTTAGAGAAGAAACCAAAGAAGAAAGCACACCCATTGGGTGAGAATTAGATGGAAAACCATCTAAGATGTTTTTAATGTCCTCGTGAATTAAAGTATGATGAGTAATCTCCTGCGTAAACTTATTGTATTGCTCTTTGTTTGGCAACTCACCGTAAATCAAAAGGTAAGTTACTTCTAAAAATGAAGCTTTCTCAGCTAAGTCCTCAATTGCATATCCTCTATATCTTAAAATACCTTGTTCACCATTTAAGAATGTAATAGCTGATGTTGTTGAGCCCGTGTTCTTAAAACCAGGATCAATCGTAATCAAACCAGAACTCGCTCTTAGTTTGCTGATGTCGATTGCCTTTTCGTTTTCTGTACCTTCAATAATAGGGAGCTCGAATGTCTGGTCTCCTACTTTTAATTCTGCTTTCTCTGACATAATTTAATTTGGTTTTGATGAACTAACAAGGTTTTGTGAAGAAAGTTGCGATGTAATGTTTGCAAAATTCCACTGAATTGCAAAAATACCTAACAGAAGCTTTGTTTCAAAGTATAAGTACTAGATAAATTTCAATCCATTGGTAGGAAAGTTCGCATTAGTTCCTAATTGCTCCTCGATACGAAGTAACTGATTGTACTTGGCCATGCGGTCAGATCTAGAAGAGGAACCAGTTTTGATTTGGCCAGTGCCCAAAGCAACTGCTAAGTCTGCAATAGTGGTGTCTTCAGTTTCTCCACTTCGGTGGCTCATCACTGAAGTATACCCATGTTTAGTGGCAAGCTCCACAGCTTCAATGGTTTCAGTCAGCGTGCCAATTTGGTTTACTTTTATTAAAATTGAATTTCCTACACCCTGATCTATACCTTGTTTTAACCTTTTGGTATTGGTGACAAATAGATCATCGCCAACAAGTTGAACGCGTTCTCCAATCGCTTGGGTTAGCTCTTTCCAACCGTTCCAGTCATCCTCCCATAATCCATCTTCAATCGAGATGATCGGGTATTTTCCAATCCAGTCTTTCCAATAAGAAACCATCTCCGATGAGCTTAACTTTTCGTTGCTGGACTGGTGGAAATGATATACTTTTTCTTCTTCATTATAGAACTCAGAGGCTGCTGCATCCATTGCTATATAGATTTCCTCTCCTGCTTTGAATCCTGCCATTTCAATAGCCTTAAGCACGTATTCAATGGCTTCTTCGTTTGAACTTAAGTTGGGTGCAAAACCTCCTTCATCACCTACATTGGTAGAAAAACCTTTCTTTTTAAGAGCACTTTTGAGGTGATGAAAAACCTCTGTTCCCATCCGCAAGGCATCAGAGAATGAAGCTGCTCCATAAGGCATCACCATAAATTCTTGAAAATCGATGCTATTATCTGCATGAGAACCTCCGTTCAAAATGTTCATCATCGGAACAGGCAATTTATTGGAATTAATTCCACCGATATATCGATACAAGGGCATGCCAATTTCATTTGACGCTGCTTTTGCAACTGCCATAGAAACTCCTAAAAGGGCATTAGCTCCAAGATTAGACTTGTTTTCAGAACCATCTAAGTTAATCATGAAGCGATCTATTCCAGTTTGGTCAAAAACGTTAACGCCCCGTAATTCCTCTGCTAAAGTTTGGTTCACATTTTGAACTGCCTGTAGCACACCTTTTCCCATGTACTCAGAGCCATTGTCTCTTAATTCTACTGCTTCATGAACTCCTGTTGAAGCGCCCGAAGGAACGGCTGCCCTGCCTAAGGTACCGTTTTCTGTAGTTACATCTACTTCTACGGTTGGATTTCCTCTTGAATCTAAAATTTGCCTTGCATGGATGTCTGCTATTCTACTCATTGCTTAGTTTTTATGATCTTCTATTAACTTAACAAAATCATCAAATAAGTACCTAGAATCATTAGGCCCTGGAGATGATTCAGGATGATACTGTACAGAAAATGCAGGCTTAGATTTATGTTCTATACCCGCAACAGTATCGTCGTTTAAATGGGAATGTGTTAATTCAACTAAAGTTGAGGATTCAACAGATGCTGCATCAACTACGAATCCATGGTTTTGGGAGGTTACCTCTCCCTTTCCTGTCTTATGATTAATCACAGGATGGTTGATCCCCCTGTGACCATTATGCATTTTGATGGTTTTTAAATCACATGCCAAACTTAATAATTGATGTCCAAGGCAAATCCCAAAAGTGGGAGTGTTGGAATCCACCAATTTCCTTACCTCTTCAATTTGGGGCTTCATAGCAGCAGGATCACCGGGTCCATTGCTCAGCATAATTCCATCGGGCTTCCAAGAAAGCACCTCTTCCGCAGGCGTATCCATCGGAAATACTTTGCAGTAAACTCCTCTCTCATTTAAGCAACGGACAATATTCTTTTTAGTCCCGTAGTCCATAACAGCTACTTTATTGGCAGCATTTTCATCCCCCATACAATAAGCTTCTTTAATTGAAACTTTTGAAGATAGCTCCAAACCTTGCATGGATGGCACCTGTGATAACTGCTGTTTTAATTTGTCTATGTCGAATTCAACTGAGGAAATAATAACATTCATGGCTCCTTTATCACGGATATGACGAACAAGTGCACGTGTATCTACATCAGTAATAGCTACAATATTATGTGCTTCAAAGTAATCCTGCAAAGAGCCTTCAGCTCTTGGCCGTGAAAACCCATCTGAAAAGCGCTTGCAAATCAAACCAGCAATTTTTATAGAATCAGATTCAATTTCTTCTTCTTCGATTCCATAATTACCAATATGAGCAGTAGCACAAACCATGATTTGACCGTAATAAGATGGATCCGTATAGATCTCTTGGTATCCTGTCATACCTGTGTTAAAACAAATCTCACCTGTACTGGTGCCCAATATTCCTGCAGATAGACCATGAAAAACAGTCCCGTCTTCCAGTACTGCTATCCCTTTTGCTTTGGTTTTGTATTTCATTTCAGTTTATTTCAAAAAAAAGGATAAAGTTGAACACTTTATCCTTTTCTGTTTAATATCATTCACAAAAACTCAACGTCTTAATCCTTCTTTTCTTCTCCTTCCTTCTGATCACCTTTATCATCATCTTTCTTCTCTTCTGCTTTAGGCGTTTCTTTTTTTGCTTCTTTCTTTGGAGCTTCTACTTGTTCGTCAGAGGCCTTTTGTTCAGAGCTTGTCTCTTCTTGCACAGTTTTTGCTTCTTGTGAACTAGATGATTTTCCACCACCTCTTCTTCTTCTGCGCTTCTTAGTTGGCTTTTTCTCTTCAGTAATGTAAACCTCGTTAAAATCAACTAGCTCCATCATACACATTTCAGCATTATCACCTAATCTGTTTCCGGTTTTGATAATTCGAGTATAACCACCTGGTCTATCGCCAACTTTAGGAGCAACATCTCTAAAAAGCTCTGCAACCGCTAACTTGTTGTTCAAGTAACTAAAAACAACCCTTCTAGAATGAGTAGTATCATTTTTAGATTTTGTGATCAATGGCTCTACGTAACCTCTAAGGGCTTTTGCCTTCGCTACAGTAGTATTAATTCTTTTGTGTTCAATTAATGAACAAGCCATATTAGAAAGCAAAGCTTTTCTGTGAGACTTTGTTCTGCTTAAGTGATTGAATTTCTTTCCGTGTCTCATTTCCCTTAGTCCTTATCTAATTTGTATTTAGAAACATTCATTCCGAAGCTCAAATTCTTGCTTTCTACAAGCTCATCAAGCTCAGTTAGAGATTTTTTACCAAAATTTCTAAATTTTAATAAATCATTTTTATTGAATTGAACCAACTCGCCTAATGTTTCTACATCTGCTGCTTTAAGGCAGTTCAAAGCCCTAACAGAAAGATCCATATCAATAAGCTTAGTTTTAAGCAATTGACGCATATGGAGCGAATCTTCGTCAAATTCTTCTACAGCTGACTTAACTTCTGTTTCTAATGCAATTTTCTCATCAGAGAAAAGCATGAAATGCTGAATCAAAATTGTAGCTGCTTCTTTTAAGGCTTCCTTTGGATGAACTGACCCATCAGACTCAATATCTATTACTAGTTTTTCGTAATCGGTCTTTTGCTCAACACGGTAGTTTTCAATGCTGTAGTTTACGTTCTTGATTGGCGTAAAGATCGAATCAATTGGAATGAAACCAACAGGTGCGTCTTCTACTCTATTTTCTTCCGAAGGAACATAACCTCTGCCCTTATCAATCGTTAACTCCATTTGGATTTTCACTGAACGCTCCATGGTGCAAATTACCAGGTCAGGATTTAATACCTGAAATGCTGAAGTAAACTTGCCAATATCTCCTGCTGTCAATTTATCTTGACCAGAAACTGATAAGTTCACTTTTTCGGTGTTTGTTCCATCGATTTGCTGCTTAAATCTAACTTGTTTCAAGTTCAAGATCAAATCAGTTACGTCTTCAACTACTCCATCAATGGTGGCAAACTCATGGTCTACTCCTTCGATTTTAATTCCTGTAATTGCAAAACCCTCTAAGGAAGAAAGCAATATTCTTCTTATTGCGTTTCCAACTGTAATCCCGTAACCCGGCTCCAGGGGACGAAATTCNAACTGACCTTTATGGTCAGTTGATTCGATCATAATTACTTTATCGGGCTTCTGAAAATCTAATATTGCCATTGCTATCTTGTGCTTATTTAAATTACTACTTAGAGTAAAGTTCTACAATCAATTGTTCTTTAATATTCTCAGGTATTTGCTGACGCTCGGGAGCATTCACAAATTTTCCTTTCATAGATTGAGCATCCCACTCGATCCAATCAAAATTATCTTTACGGTTGGCGAGAGATTCATTAATTACCTCAAGTGATTTAGACCGTTCTCTAACTTCTACAAGATCTCCTTCTTTTAAAGAAAAAGATGGAATATTAACTACCGTTCCGTTAACTTTAAAATGCTTGTGTCCTACCAACTGACGTGCAGCTCTTCTACTAGGGGCTAATCCCATCCTAAAAACTACATTGTCAAGTCTTGATTCACACAACTTTAATAAGTTCTCACCGGTAATTCCTTTTGTTCTTGATGCCTCCTTAAACAGATTCGAGAATTGCTTTTCAAGAATGCCATAGGTGTACTTTGCTTTCTGCTTTTCCATTAATTGCACAGCGTACTCAGATTGCTTACCCCTTCTCCTGTTTGGTCCATGCTGTCCGGGAGGATAATTTTTCTTATCGAGTGCGCGGTCAGGTCCAAAGATAGGTTCTTTGAACTTTCTTGCAATTTTTGATTTTGGTCCTGTATATCTTGCCATTACTTATTTAACTTAAAGTCTTCGTATTTAGAATGAGTAATTATACCCTTCTCTTTTTAGGTGGTCTACAACCGTTGTGAGGGATAGGAGTTATATCAACAATTTCTGATACTTCCACTCCATTGTTGTGTATGGTTCTGATCGCAGATTCTCTTCCTGCTCCTGGACCTTTCACATAAACTTTAACCCTTCTCAATCCAAGGTCATAAGCTTCTTTGGTACATTCCTCAGCAGCAACTTGAGCTGCATAAGGTGTNTTCTTTTTGGAACCCTTAAAGCCCATCTTGCCTGAAGAAGACCAAGAAATCACTTGACCTTGCTTATTGGTCAAAGAAATAATAATATTATTAAAAGAAGCGTGGATATGAGCCTCACCTATAGACTCTACCTTTACATTCTTTTTCTTTTTTTGCTTTTGCGTTGACTTCGCCATGATTAGCTATTTATTTACTTAGTTGCTTTTTTCTTGTTCGCAACGGTTTTTCTTCTTCCTTTTCTAGTACGAGAGTTGTTCTTAGTTCTTTGACCTCTTAAAGGCAAACCTGCTCTGTGTCTAACTCCTCTGTAGCATCCTATATCCATTAAACGCTTAATGTTTAATTGGATCTCTGAGCGCAAAGCACCTTCGGTTTTAAAGTCGTCACCAACGATCTTTCTGATCTTTGACAATTCGTCATCATCCCAATCTTGAACTTTCTTATCTAAAGAAACACCAGCACTTTCCAATATCTTAGCGGCAGAACTCCTGCCAATTCCGAAAATATAGGTAAGGCCAATTACGCCTCTTTTATTTTTTGGTAAATCTATACCTGCAATCCTTGCCATAAGCTTCCTCTATTAACCTTGTCTTTGTTTAAACTTTGGGTTCTTTTTATTGATTACATATAAACGCCCTTTTCTACGGACGATCTTGCAATCTGAACTTCTCTTTTTTAATGATGCTCTTACTTTCATCGTACTTAATTTTATTTGTATCGATATGTTATTCTTCCTTTTGTCAAATCGTATGGAGACATTTCAACTTTTACTTTGTCACCTGGCAATAGCTTTATGTAATACATCCTCATCTTACCTGAAATATGAGCGGTAATAATGTGCCCATTCTCAAGTTCAACTCTGAACATGGCATTTGACAATGCTTCTGTAATGGTACCATCTTGCTCTATAGATGCTTGTTTAGCCATAAAACTATTTTACTTTTTCTTTTTTATTTAATACTTCTTCAATCCATTTGTGGGTTGATAATACTTCAGCTTTTCCTTTCCTTACGACAATATCATGTTCAAAATGAGCAGACGGAAGACCATCAGCAGTTACAATTGTCCATCCATCCTGATCTTGTTTTACATTTCGTTTTCCAAGATTGATCATTGGCTCTATCGCAAGAACTAATCCTTCCTTTAACTTCATTCCTGAACCACGTTTACCATAGTTAGGAACTTCAGGCGACTCATGCAAATTTTTACCTAAACCGTGACCTACAAGTTCTCTTACAACTCCGTATCCATGCTTTTCAGCTTTCTGTTGAACTGCAAAACCAATGTCTCCAATTCTGTTACCGGCTACAGCGGCATCAATCCCGTCTTGCAATGATTCCTTTGTAACACTTAGTAAGGCTTTTATCTCATCACTAACATCGCCAACTTCAAAGGTATAAGCTACATCTCCAAAGAACTCGTTCAACAAAACGCCGCAGTCAATAGAGATAATGTCTCCATTTTGAAGCGGTTTGTTTGATGGAATTCCGTGCACCACCTGTTTATTTACAGATGTACAAAGCGTATTTGGAAAACCATTATACCCTTTAAAACCGGGAACACCTCCGTGATCTTTGATGTAGGTTTCTGCTACCTGATCAAGCTCCAATGGCGTTACGCCAGGCTCTACAAGTTTTGCAACCTCCGCTAAAGTTTTACCAACAAGTAAAGAACTCTCTCGAATTAAATCGATTTCCTCTTCTGTTTTCAAGTATACCATATAAGCTATCCAGCCATATTTATACTTGATCTTCCCTTTATTCTTCCTGACTTCATTAAGCCATCATAATGTCTCATCAACAAATGGCTTTCAACTTGCTGTAAGGTGTCAAGAATAACCCCTACAAGTATTAATAAAGATGTTCCTCCATAAAACTGTGCGAACTGTCCGTTAACACCGAATATAGCTGCAAAAGCAGGCAAAATTGCCACGATTGCCAAAAATATTGAACCCGGAAGGGTAATTTTTGAAAGAACATTATCTAAGAAGTCTGCGGTTCTTTTCCCTGGTTTGACGCCCGGAATAAAACCACCGTTCTTCTTCATATCTTCCGCCATCTGGTTTGGATTCACTGTCACTGCTGTATAAAAATAGGTAAAGCCTATAATCAATATAGCGAATATGAAGTTGTACCAAAAACCCGTAAAATCACTTAAAGCTGCTGTTACACCTGTAAGTGAATCTGAATCGGCAAAACCCGCCAAGGTAATGGGAATAAACATAATCGCCTGAGCAAAAATGATTGGCATTACACCTGCGGCATTCACTTTAAGAGGAATGTATTGTCTCACACCTCCATATTGTTTATTACCAACAACTCTTTTAGCAAACTGGACGGGCACTCGACGTGTACCTTGTACCAAAAGAATGGTCGCTATAATAACAAGCAGCAAAATTACCAATTCTACTAATAGTATTACAAGTCCTCCACCTTTAACTCTAGATGCAAATTCTGCTACGAATGCAAAAGGAAGATTTGCAATAATTCCAATCATGATAATCAAGGAGATACCATTGCCTAAACCCTTCTCCGTAATACGCTCTCCTAACCACATTACAAACATGGTACCTGTGATGAGAATAATTACGGTTGATATCCACCAAAAGGCGGTGTCAGGTCTTACTATTTCACCTGCTGCGGTTAATTCAGGTACTTGTGAAGCGATGTATCCAGGTGCTTGAAATCCAACAATAGCTATTGTAAGCATTCTTGTAATCTGGTTGATCTTTCTTCGACCACTCTCTCCTTCTTTCTGAAGTTTCTGAAAATAAGGGATAGCAATTCCCAGAAGTTGAACAACAATAGAAGCTGATATATAAGGCATAATTCCTAAAGCAAAGATTGATGCTCGTGAAAAAGCACCACCTGCAAAAAGGTCAAGAAGACCAGCAATTCCTCCACCTGCGCCTGCATTGGCAACCGCTAGTGCATCAGAATCAACACCTGGTATTACGATATACGATCCTAATCTGTAGATCAACAATAACCCTAGGGTATTTAAGATCCTTAGACGTAGATCCTCTATCGTCCAAATATTCTTTAATGTTTCTAAAAATCGCTTCATACTAATTTTTAAACTGTTTCAGCTTGACCACCTTGGGCTTCAATAGCTTCTTTTGCAGATGCAGAAAAAGCGTGAGCTCTTACTTTCAACTTTGCTTCTAACTTTCCTCTACCTAAAATTTTAATCAAACTACTTTTTGATGCAAGTCCATTCTCAATCAAAACATCTAAATTGATTTCATCTACCTTCTTGCGATCAACAATCTGCTGCAAAGCGTCGAGGTTAACACCTTTGTATTCTTTTCTGTTTATGTTAGAGAAACCAAATTTTGGAACTCTTCTTTGAAGTGGCATTTGTCCACCTTCAAAACCAACTTTCTTTGAGTATCCAGATCTAGATTTAGCACCCTTATGCCCTCTTGCTGCAGTACCGCCTTTGCCGGAACCTTCGCCTCTTCCTACTCGCTTATTCTTTTTGGTAGAACCTTCTGCAGGTTTTAAATTACTTAAGTCCATTTCTTTGACTTTTAAAATTTACACCGATTCAACGGATACTAAATGCTTTACTTTATTAACCATTCCCATAATTTGAGGTGTATCCTCATGTTCTACTGTCTTATGGTTTCTTGTCAGACCTAAAGCATCTAAAGTAGCTTTTTGATCTTTTGGTCGATTAATTCGACTTCTTATTTGTGTTATTTTCAATTTTGCCATCACTCCTAAATTTATCCGTTAAAAACTACATCTAGGTTAACGCCTCTATGCTTAGCTACCGTGTAAGCATCTCTCATGTTCTCGAGCGCTTTTACAGTAGCCTTAACCACATTGTGCGGATTTGAAGAACCTTTAGATTTAGCTAGTACATCGTGGATTCCCACACTCTCTAATACAGCACGCATCGCACCACCGGCAATTACACCAGTACCACCTGAAGCAGGCTTAATAAAAACCTGAGCCCCTCCATAACGCGCCTCTTGCTCGTGCGGCACAGTATCATTTACTACAGGTACTTTAATCAAATTCTTCTTAGCGTCATCAATTCCTTTTGAAATCGCCTCAGTTACTTCATTGGCTTTACCCAATCCATAACCTACTATTCCATTCTCGTTTCCAACTACTACAATAGCTGAAAAACTAAAGTGTCTACCACCTTTGGTAACTTTCGTTACACGTTGAATTCCAACTAAACGATCTTTTAGTTCGATTTCGCTAGATTTTACTCTTTTTGTATTTGCGTTAGCCATAATTAAATTTTCTTAGTACTCTGCTTAAAAGTTTAATCCACCTTCTCTAGCTCCATCAGCCAAAGCTTTTACTCTTCCATGATAGAGATAACCATTTCGATCAAAAGATACTTTCTCAATTCCTGCAGCTTTTGCTTTTTCAGCAACTTTCTTCCCAACAGCCTGAGCAATCTCGATTTTAGGACCTTTCTGACCTGCAATCTCTTTATCGCGAGAAGAAACAGACATCAAGGTCTTACCACTAAGGTCATCAACCAGCTGAGCATAAATTTCTTTATTGCTTCTGAAAACTGACATCCTAGGCCTTTCAGCAGTTCCTTGAACTACCTTTCTAATTCTCCTCTTAATTCGAGTACGTCTTTGTAACTTAGATAAACTCATATCTTTCTATTATTTAGCAGCAGCTTTCCCTGCTTTTCTTCTAATGTATTCACCAACAAATCTTACTCCTTTACCTTTGTATGGCTCAGGCTTTCTAAGTGATTTGATTTTAGCAGCCACTTGACCGATTAATTGCTTATCGTGCGACTCTAATGTAACCAAAGGATTCTTTCCACGTTCTGATTGAGTTTCGACTTTAACCTCTTTAGGCAATTCAAAAACAATCGGGTGAGAATAACCAAGAGCTAATTCTAATCGTTGGCCTTGGTTAGATGCTCTGTAACCTACTCCAACAAGCTCCATTTGCTTTTTGTATCCGTTATTTACACCTTCAACCATATTGTTAATCAATGCGCGGTAAAGACCGTGCTTTGATTTATGGTCTTTGTTCTCAGAGTGACGCTCCAAGGTAATGATTCCATTATCATCTTTAACTGTAATAACAGGATCAATGGTTTCAGTAAGCTCCCCTTTGGGACCTTTAATGGATACAACATTTTTATCACTCACTGAGATTTCAACTCCCTTGGGTAACTCTATCTGTGCTAAGCCTATTCGTGACATGTCTAAATTCTCTTTTTAATATACGTGACAAAGAACCTCTCCGCCAACTTTTTGGTTACGTGCCTCTTTATCGGTCATTACCCCTTTTGAGGTAGAGATAATAGCAATACCGAGACCGTTAATCACTCTCGGTAAATTATCCGATTTTGCATATTTTCTCAAACCTGGTTTTGAAGCTCTGCTAAGACTCTTGATAGCTGAAACTTTTGATACAGGATGGTACTTTAAAGCAATTTTGATTGTTCCCTGTGGGTTACTTCCCTCTTCAAACTTATAGTTGAGAATATACCCTTTCTCAAAAAGAATCTTGGTAATCTCTTTTTTTAAGTTGGAAGCAGGTATCTCTACAATACGATGCTTAGCTGCAACGGCGTTGCGAACTCTAGTTAAATAATCTGCTACTGGATCTGTCATTTCTTCTTACTTTATAATTACCAACTAGCTTTTTTAACCCCAGGAATAAGACCTGAACTAGCCATCTCTCTAAATTTTACCCTAGAGATACCAAACTGTCTCATATAACCTTTTGGTCTACCAGTTAATTTACATCTGTTATGCATGCGAACCGGAGCAGAGTTTTTCGGAAGCTTCTGTATAGCTTCCCAATCTCCTGCCTCTTTTAGAGCTGCTCTCTTTTCAGCATACTTGGCAACCATTTTTTCGCGCTTTCTTTCACGCGCTTTCATTGATTCTTTAGCCATTTCTATTGTTCGTTTTTATTCTTTTTAAACGGCATCCCAAATTCTTTCAAAAGAGCTCGGGCTTCTTCGTTTGTTTCAGCAGTGGTAACGAAAGTGATATCCATTCCACCTATATTTTTTACCTTGTCAATATCAATCTCAGGAAATATGATCTGCTCCTTTACCCCTAGGGTGTAGTTTCCTCTACCATCAAATCCTTTATTGCTAATTCCTTGAAAGTCTCTTGTTCTTGGCAAAGAAACAGCAATCAGACGGTCTAAGAATTCATACATATTGTCTCCTCTAAGCGTTACGCGAACACCAATTGGCATTCCTTTACGAAGCTTAAAGTTTGAGATATCTTTTTTCGAATATGTAGCTACTGCTTTTTGACCAGCGATAGCAGTCATTTCTTCTACAGCAGAATCGATCATTTTCTTATCAGAAACAGCGCCACCCACTCCTTGGTTAAGGCAAATCTTCTGCAGTTTTGGAATCTGCATGCTACTCTTATACTTAAAGGCTGTCATCAAATTCTCTTTGATGTCTCCTTTGTACTTGTCTTTTAATCTCGGTGTATACATTACTTAATTACCTCCCCAGACTTTTTTGAATATCGAACTGATTTGTTGTCTTCTTTTCTTCTACCAACACGAGTTGGTTCGCCACTTGAAGGGTCTATCAACATCACATTTGAAATATGTATTGGTGCATCTTGTTTCAAGATTCCACCTTCTTGATTCTGTTGATTAGGTTTGGTGTGCTTACTGTTTTTTCTAATGCCGTCACCTTCAAGTATAATTCTAGAAGTTTCAGGAAATACTTTAATTACCTT
>P_1C_Liq_1_UnCtyDRAFT_1000013_pt1 | contig 32387 bp, 24 predicted proteins | sample Pon1CUnioCityCA_2_FD_10230 | JGI IMG/M metagenome (IMG submission 10230) | reverse complement strand
GAATCCTTAACTGGTAAATATTTCGGTAAAGCTAAGAAGGCTTTATTTGAAAAATCGTTAAAAGTATCGATGCTTTGGGGAATAGGAATTGCTTTACTAATAAGCATTGTATTTTGGTTCAGCGGTGAAGCAATTCTTGCTTTATTAACTGATAAGCGAGCGGTTATTAAGGCTGCCTTGCCTTACTTTCCTTGGTTAATTGCAGCTCCTCTGGTAAATGCTCTTGCTTTTATTTGGGACGGGATATATGTTGGAACAACTGCCTCAGTAGCTATGCGCAATGCTATGATCTTGGCTACTTTATTGATCTTCTTGCCAAGTTTCTATTTAGCAAAGCCATTTTTATTTAACCATGGAGTATGGTTGGCATTCACGCTATTTATGCTTAGCAGAGGTGTCATCCTAACTTTAATGGCCAAGAGGCATATTTATGCTAGGCTTGAGCCCAATTGATCAATTCAGCTAAACAACTTTCTGAAATCTCATGCGAGCCTTTAAATGGATGCGGAGTCAATTCTTGCCCTAAGCTAGCAATTTGTTCAACTTGGTTTTTAGCATTGTTAAGTGTCAATAAAGGATCGTCATCTCCAAAAAAGTAATGAATACGATGTTTGACCTCCTTAAAATCGCCTTGACTTAATTCAGGTGGAACACTGCCAGAACATAGAAAACAATTTATGGAATCTTGGTAAAGACTTAACCATCGTAAGCAAGTTGATACTCCTTGCGAAAAGCCTAAAAAGGCGATATTTTTTGTAAGCTCTTTTTGCTCTACATCTTCTCTAAGTTGATTCAAATACTGCTTATAATCAGCTATTTCATCTAAGCGATTACGACTTGTCATCCAATTAGAAACCGCATCACCTTTTTTGTTGTAGAATTTGGATAAGGCTTCAGGAGCAATAACAAGTACACCATAATCCTTCAGAATGGTAAATTCTTTTAGGAATGCATCAGCATTTTGTCCGTAACCATGCAGAACATATAATATGCTTGTCACCTTCTCCGTAGGATTCTGAACATAGTAATGCGCTGTTTTTCTAACTTGAAGTTTCTTCAACATAGCTGCAAAGGTGCGCTTTTTTGAGTATTTAGAATGGCTACTTTTGCATTGTGGTAGGAGTCAATAACATTAGTTTACACTTTGCAGACCGTGCGCTTTTTGATGAGATCAATTTCATCATTAACAAGCAAGACCGTATAGGGTTGGTGGGCAGGAATGGAGCAGGTAAGTCTACTCTTTTAAAAAGTTTAGCTGGAATACAAAAGTTAGATTCAGGCAGCATTGCATACCCCAATGGCTTAACGCTTGGCTACCTACCACAAGATATGGACTTTGAAACCGGTCGCACAGTTTGGGAAGAAACTGAACAAAGCTTCAACAAAGCGATCGAATTGCAACATCGTTTAGATGAAATTAACGAGCAGCTGGCTTTGCGTGATGATTATGAGTCTGAATCATACCTTGGGTTGTTAGATGAACTAACTGAATTAAATGAGAAGCTAAACCTGCTTGGCGCTAGTTCCATTGAAGCTGAGATGGAGAAGGTCTTAAGTGGTCTTGGTTTTAACCGAGAAGATTTTGATCGCCAAACTGATGAATTTAGCGGAGGCTGGCGGATGCGTATTGAGTTAGCAAAAATTTTGTTGCAGCAGTCTGATCTGCTCTTACTTGATGAGCCGACAAACCACTTGGACATAGAATCGATTCAATGGTTGGAAGATTTTTTGCAATCATATCCGGGAGCGGTGTTACTCATTTCGCACGATCGTGCTTTCCTTGACAACCTCACCAAGCGGACAATTGAAATCACGCTTGGAAGAATTTACGATTACCAAGCACCCTACAGCAAATACCTTGAGCTTCGTAAGGAAAGAAGGGAGCAGCAAATGGCGGCATTCGAGAATCAGCAAAAGCAAATCAAGCAAACAGAGCAATTCATAGAACGCTTTCGTGCTAAAGCAACTAAAGCTGTTCAAGTGCAGTCAAGGATCAAACAGCTCGATAAGATCGATCGAATAGAAATTGAGGAGGAAGACCAGTCAGCTATGCGTTTTTCTTTTCCTCCCGCTCCCCACAGTGGCAAAGTTGCATTAGAGGTTAACGCACTCACAAAGCGCTACGGAGATAATACCGTGTTTTCAGATCTTGACCTAAATGTTGAAAGAGGTGAGAAAATAGCTTTGGTTGGAAAAAATGGAGAGGGAAAATCAACTTTTTCGAGGTTGTTGATAGACGAGGAACCAAGTTCAGGAGAAGTAAAACACGGGCATTTAGTAAAGATTGCCTATTATGCCCAAAATCAAGCAGAAACACTAGATCCCTCTAAAACTGTTTTCGAAACCATTGATGAAGTGGCAACCGGGGAGATTCGTAAAAAGATCCGGACACTACTTGGTAGTTTTCTTTTTCAAGGAGAGGAGGTTGACAAAAAAGTTAGCGTCTTATCAGGTGGAGAGCGTGCAAGGGTGGCTTTGTGTAAATTGCTACTCGAACCAGTTAACTTTCTTCTTTTAGATGAGCCAACGAATCACCTAGATATACAATCTAAGGATATATTAAAAGATGCCTTGCTACGCTACGATGGGACTTTATTGGTGATTTCTCACGACCGTGACTTTTTGCGTGGTCTTGCAGATAAGGTTGTCGAATTTAGCAATGGTAACATAAAAGAACACCTCGGCGGGATTGATTATTTCTTGAAACAGAAAAAGGCAGATGATGTAAGAACTTGGGAGCAGGATGATAAAAAAACAAAAGCTCCACAGCAGAAGTCAACACAAAAAGCAGATGCTCCTAAGCTCGATTATGAGGACCGAAAGAAATTAAAAAAGGAATACAAAAAACAAAAGAATCAGCTTAGCAAATTGGAGAAAGAGGTTTCACAACTTGAAGAGGAGTTAGCTTCATTCAATGAAATACTCAAACAAGCTGATGCCTATACCAAAGAAGAGAATAAAGAGGTAATCAGTAAATGGGAGCTTACTAACAAGAAGTTAGAGAAAAGCATGCATTTGTGGGAAAAAGCAATGGAAGAATTCGAGAAATTGGAAGAGCAAGTAAAAGCTATAGACTAATTTCCTAAGTTGGAAAGGAACTTAATTCGCATTAGCCTCAATTCTTCTTCTGAGTAGACCTCATCAAATTCCTCAACCGCATCGTCCATTGAATCAACCTCGGTTTCTCTGAAATAATCAAAAATCTCCTCTTGGTATTCATCATCCAACAGTTCATTGATAATATAGTCAAGATTCACTTTTGTGCCGCTGTTTACAATATGTTCAATCTCCTCTAATATATCATCAACACTACGATTTTTAGCACTTGCTATGTCTTCGAGAGACATTTTTCGATCAATGCTTTGAATAATGAAAACTTTTAATCCTGACTTATTAACCACTGATTTTACAACCAGATCATCAGGTCTTTCAATTTCATTTTCTTCTACATAGTCTTGAATGGCTTCAATAAAAGGTTGACCAAACTTTTCTGCTTTGCCCTGACCAACCCCGGTTATATTGGTTAGCTCCTGCATGCTGATTGGATACTGGGTAGCCATATCTTCCAGTGAGGGCTCTGAAAAAATCACGTAGGGGGGAAGGTCTTCATCTTTAGCTACTTCTTTACATAGCTCTTTTAAAATGCCAAACAATTCTTCATCGGCTGCACCGCCACTAGCCGTGTTGGTGCTAATGATACCTGAATCGCCGTTTGCATCGTATTTTTTGGGTTCAACAAAGGTGATTTTATGAGGCTTTTCTAGAAAATCTTTGCCTTTTTGGCTTAGTTTAAGAACACCATAGTTTTCAATTTCTTTGATAACCAAGTTTTCAATAATACACTGCCGAATGATTGAATTCCACATGAACTCATCTAATTCTTTTCCTGCTCCAAACAACTCATGTTCATCATTTCTTAGGGTTTTGATCTCAGAAGTTGTTTCACCTGCTAAGAAGTTNGAGATAAATTTGGCCTTGAAATTTTCCTTGAGTGCGAGTATGGCATCTAACAAAAGTTTTACCTCTTCTTGTGCNTCAAAATGTTCTCTTGGATTTAGGCAATTATCACAGTTGCCACAATTTTCTTCTTGATATTCTTCACCGAAGTAATGGAGTAGTTGTTTTCGTCTACAAACTGCAGTTTCTGCATAAGAAACGGTTTCGAAAATTAATTGTCTACCTATTTCTTGTTCTGCAACGGGTTTTCCCTGCAAGAATTTTTCTAGTTTTTCAATGTCTTTATAGCTGTANAAAGCGATGCACTTGCCTTCACCACCATCTCTACCTGCACGACCTGTTTCTTGGTAGTAGCCTTCTAAACTTTTTGGAATGTCATGGTGAATCACAAACCTTACATCTGGTTTGTCAATTCCCATTCCAAAAGCGATGGTAGCCACGATCACATCAATGTCTTCCATCAAGAACATATCTTGGTGTTTTGCCCTTGAGGCAGCATCTAGCCCTGCGTGATAGGGTAGCGCTTTAATACCATTAATCTGCAGTGTTTCTGCAAGTTCTTCTACTTTTTTACGACTGAGACAGTAAACTATTCCTGATTTTCCCTTTAGTGAGTTTATGTATTTAACAATTTGCCGATTGGCCTCTTTTTTGGGGTTTACTTCATAGTAAAGGTTCGCCCGATTAAAGGATGCTTTATAAACACTAGCATCAGTCATGCCCAAATTCTTCTGAATATCTTGCTGAACTTTAGGAGTTGCCGTGGCCGTTAAAGCAATAATTGGAACTCGGTCAATGGCCTCGATAATTTCTCTTAATCTTCTGTATTCGGGCCTAAAGTCATGGCCCCATTCAGAAATACAATGTGCTTCATCAATTGCGAAAAAAGAAATATCTATGGTTTTGAAGAAGTCTATATTGGCTTGCTTTGTAAGGGTTTCAGGCGCTACGTAAAGGAGTTTGGTTTCTCCTGCTTGCAGGTCTTCTTTTACTTGAGCAAGCTCTGTCTTGTTCAATGATGAATTCATGAAATGTGCCACAGAATTCCCTGAAGAGAACCCTCGAATAGCATCAACTTGGTTCTTCATGAGCGCAATAAGCGGTGAAACCACTATGGCAGTGCCATCCATGATCAAGGCAGGCAGCTGGTAACACATTGATTTCCCCCCACCTGTTGGCATAATAACAAATGTGTCTTGTTGATCTAAAACACTTTGTATGATATCTTCTTGCTCTCCTTTGAAACTGTTAAAGCCGAAAAACTTTTTTAGATGTTGAGTTAATGGTAAGGATTTTGTCTCCATTAAGGGTGTTTTCTATATTTCATTTACTTTTGCTGAGGCTAAAACTTTAGTCCTTTTTCAAAATACAAGTTAGGAAAAATTCATTGCTTAAAAAATAAAATAGCCGGTTGAAAACGAAAAAAGAAATAATTGAGATTGCGAGAAAAACCCTTGAAATCGAGCGGGACTCGATTCATGATCTTATTCGTACCCTTGATGATGATTTTGCAGCAGCTGTGCAATTAATTTACGAAGGTAAAGGCCGTCTCGTAATCAGCGGAATAGGGAAAAGTGCCATTGTTGCTCAAAAGATTGTGGCTACTCTTAACTCAACAGGCACGCCTGCTTTGTTCATGCATGCTGCAGATGCTATTCACGGAGATCTTGGAATGATTCAAGAAAATGACCTTGTAATGTGTATCTCAAAAAGCGGAGACACTCCTGAGGTTAAGGTGCTGGTTCCTTTGGTTAAAGACATGGGCAATAAACTTATTGCACTTACTGGAAATAGCAGCTCCTATTTAGCTCAGTATGCTGATTTGAAACTCAGNTGTGAGGTTAGTCAAGAGGCTTGTCCAAATAATTTGGCACCTACAAATAGNACCACNGCACAAATGGTAATGGGAGACGCACTAGCTGTTTGCTTGATTGAATGCAGAGATTTTGGCAGCAAAGATTTTGCTCGTTATCATCCTGGAGGGGCTTTGGGTAAAAAGCTGTATTTGAGGGTTCGAGACCTTTCGGAACAAAATGAAATGCCTGTGGTTAGTCCTGACTCTCCTATTGACGATGTGATAATAGAAATTTCAGCCAAACGTCTTGGTGTAACAGCGGTAATAGAGGAAGATAAAATAATTGGCGTAATAACAGATGGTGATTTGAGAAGAATGCTGAGTAAAAAGCCTGACTTGTCAAATATATGCGCTAGAGATATTATGAGTGCTTCACCTCGAACCATTGAAGAAGAAACCATGGCTGTTAAAGCTGTTGAAATGATGAAAGCCTCAAACATATCGCAATTACTCGTGGTCAAAAATGGCAAGTACAAGGGAGTAGTGCATTTTCATGATTTATTAAAAGAAGGGTTAATCTAGTGAGCTTAGATCAGAGCTTTGACGAGGATCAGTCAGAGGACAGCATGTCCTTTTTAGACCATTTGGAGGTTATGCGCTGGCATTTGATCAGAATGCTAATAGCCATTATGTTTTTTGCAATTTTAGCTTTCGTATTCAAAGGTTTTGTTTTTGATACGCTTGTGCTAGCACCCGCCTTCAATTCTTTTATTACCTATCAATTGTTTTGTGATTTTTCACATCTTTTAGGCTTAGAAGATAAATTATGCTTTGAAGATCTGCCATTTAACTTAATCAACTTAACCATGGCAGGGCAGTTTACCATGCATATTCTAGTGTCCTTTGTAACGGGCATAATTGCGGCTTTTCCCTATATTCTTTTTGAAGTGTGGCGCTTTGTAAAGCCGGCCTTAAAAAAAGGAGAAGCATCCTACGCAAGAGGACTCGTTTTTTGGGGTTCTTTCTTGTTTTTGTTTGGAGTTTCTTTTGGTTATTACTTAATCACCCCCTTGTCTGTGCAGTTTCTAGGTGGCTATCGAGTAAGTGACCTAGTGCTTAATCAAATCAGTTTGAAGTCCTATATTTCTACCGTGACTACTATTACTCTTGCTTGTGGTTTACTTTTTCAGTTGCCTATTGTGGTTTATTTTCTGTCTAAGGTTGGTATAGTAACCCCTCAACTAATGCGCACTTATCGTAGACATGCTATCATAGTTGTATTGCTGCTTGCTGCCATTATAACGCCACCTGATATTTCGAGCCAAGTATTAGTGGCCATCCCTTTGGTAGGCTTATATGAAATTAGCATTATCATTTCTAAAGTTGTAAGTCGAAATAAGGAAAATTGAGCTCCGTAACAATTACTTGCTTAATGGATTAATTACTTTTACGCTATCAATGAAAGTGCTCAAGTACGGTCTCATATTTCTTCTATTGTTTTCTTGCTTTACCTTTCATGCAAAGCACGCTTATGGGCAAAAGACCATTGTAAAAGGAAGCGTGATCGATGCTCAATCTAAAGAACCCCTGCCTTTTGTTAATATAATTTTCAAAGACTCTAAAATTGGGACGACAACTGATTTAGAAGGTGATTTTCTAATTGAAACCTATTACCCTACTGATTCTCTTTCAGCTCGTTTTATTGGCTATCAGGTGCAAACCAAAGCAGTTGAAAAAGATCGTGATCAAACCGTGAACTTTGAGTTGGCCAAAGGAGATATTCAGCTTGAGGAAGTTGTAATCGAATATAAAGGCAACCCTGCTCATGAGATTCTTAAAAAAGTTTGGCGAAATAAGGAAGCGAACAACCGAGAGAAGTACGACTATTATCACTATGAAGTCTACAACAAAGTAGAATTTGATATCAATAACATAACTGATGAATTTAAGAATAGAAAGATCTTCAATAAATTTCAGTTCATATTTGATTATGTAGACTCTACTTCAGAAGAAAAACAGTTTTTGCCCATGTTTATGACCGAATCTGTTTCTGACTTTTATTACCGCCGAGAACCTAAGTCTGAAAAGGAGTATATCAAAGCTTCTCAGGTTTCAGGTACCTCCAATGAGAGTATCACCCAGTTCCTAGGAGACATGTACCAAAAAGTGAATATTTATGAAAACAATATATCTGTATTTGGGAAATCGTTTATAAGTCCTATCTCTAATTCAGGTTTAGCTTACTACCGCTATTACCTTATGGACAGTGTAAACATAGATGGGCGGTATTGTTACCAGATCGATTTTGTACCTAAACATAAGCAAGATCCTGTATTTGAGGGTACAATGTGGATAAATGATACGACTTATGCTGTAAAACGAGTGCATGCCAATATCAGTGAAAATGCAAACATCAATTTTGTCAACGGTTTTGAGGTACGCCAAGAGTATAAAAAAGTGGATAACCAATTTTGGATGCTGGAGAAGGATGAATTGACTGTCGATTTTCAAATCGGTGAAAAGATCATGGGTCTCTATGGAAGAAAGTCCACATCCTATAAAGATTTCGAGGTCAACATTCCACAAGAAGATAAATATTACGAAGGAATAGATAATGTGGCCGTTTTAGAAGAGGCTAATAAAAGAACTAAAGCTTATTGGGATTCTGCTAGGCACGATACCTTATCGGCTAATCAAAAGGGGATATACGAGATGGTGGATTCGGTTAAGAACGTTCCAGCTTTTAAAACCTTTGTAGATGTTGTTCAGCTGATTTTTACCGGCTACAAAGAGATCGGTTTATTTGAACTTGGACCATATTTTAAGCTTTATAGTTTTAATCCGGTTGAGGGTCACCGCTTTCGTTTTGGAGGAAGAACATCTAACCAATTTAGCACCCGTTTAATGTTAAATGCCTACTTGGCTTATGGATTAACAGATCAACGCTTTAAATACAATGCAGGCTTTTTATACAAGCTAGACGATAATCCAAGGCAATTTGTGGAAATGCAGTACACTCGTGATGTGGAGCAGTTGGGTCAAAGTCAGAATGCTTTTGCTGAAGACAACATACTTTCTTCTTTTTTACGAAGAAACCCAAATGACAAGCTTACCGATGTTGAGTCGTTTAGATTCTCTTACTTTAGAGAGTGGATTACGGGCTTTTCAAACAAGCTATTTTTAACTCAGAGAGCAATGCGGCCTTTGGGAAGTTTAGAGTATCAGCGGTTTGACCCTGAAAAAGGCATTGTTGACGACGAATTGATTACTACCTCTGAAATAAGTTTGTACACCCGATTCGCTTACAAGGAAAAGTTTGTTGAAGGAGAATTTGAACGCATCAGCTTGGGTAGTAAATATCCCATTGTAGAAGCACAATTTTCTTTAGGGGTGCCAGAACTTTTAGACGGTGATTACAGCTATCAAAAAATTGAGATGGCTTTATCAGACCGGATCAATACAGGGGTATTCGGTTTCAGTGATCTAAGAATGACTGCAGGGCGCTATTTTGGAACTTTACCCTTTCCTTTATTGGAGATTCATAATGGGAATGAAACTTACTTTTACGATCAACAGGCCTTCAACCTGATGAACTTTTTTGAATTTGTGAGCGACCGATATGCTACCCTAATGTACACGCACCATTTTGATGGCTATTTTTTCAATAAGATCCCTTTGCTGCGGAAATTAAAATGGCGAGAGGTTGTTTCTTATCGTGCAGTGGCGGGTGATTTGGCTAATAAACATCGCGGAGAATTGATACTTCCCAATAATATTTACCGTTTAAATCAACCTTATATGGAGGTTGCTGCAGGCATTGAGAATATTTTTAAATTGGTTCGAATAGATGCTATGTGGAGATTAAATTATCTCGATCATCCAAACATTGCTAAGTTTGGGATTAGAGGAGCGTTCGAATTTACTTTTTAAAGATGAAACTAAGAGCTGAGAATATTATCAAGAAGTACCGAAAAAGAACCGTTGTAAAAGGTGTTTCGGTTGAAGTTAATCAAGGAGAGATAGTAGGTTTACTTGGCCCAAATGGAGCAGGAAAGACTACCTCTTTTTACATGATCGTGGGCTTAGTTTCACCGAATGAGGGTAAAGTTTTTCTTGATGAAGAGGATATCACCTCTCTTCCCATGTACAAAAGAGCGAAGCGCGGAATCGGTTATTTAGCGCAGGAAGCTTCGGTCTTTAGAAAACTTAGTGTAGAGGATAACATTAAAGCAATTCTTGAAATGACCAAGCTGAATAAGCAGGAACAAGCCCAAAAACTTGAAGACCTGCTTGATGAATTTGGACTTCAGCATGTGCGCAAGAATCGCGGTGATCTACTTTCAGGAGGAGAGCGAAGAAGGACTGAAATTGCCCGAGCCTTGGTAACAGATCCTAAATTTATTCTACTTGATGAACCCTTTGCAGGAGTCGATCCAATTGCAGTTGAGGATATTCAAAGTATTGTGGCCGATCTCAAAAAGAAGAACATTGGCATTCTCATCACTGACCATAATGTAAACGAAACGCTTTCAATTACAGATAGGGCCTATCTATTATTTGAAGGAAATATCCTCAAGGCAGGAACTGCCGAAGAGCTTGCTAGTGATGAGCAAGTGAGAAAAGTTTACTTGGGCAAGAATTTTGAACTAAAGCGAAAAAGCTTCGATTAAGCTTCAACTTCTTCGAGGGTATATTCGTAGCTTTCCATAAGGTGGTTAGCTAATATTTTTTTGCAGGCTTGCTCAACTTTTAAAGTTGCTTCATCCTTATTGCTTGAATCCACTATTAAGCTAATATGCTTGCCAATTCTTACTTCTTCAATTTCGCTTAGATCTAAGTTTTTTAGGCTAGAAGTTACAGCCTTACCTTGCGGGTCGAGTAAAGCTTTTAAGGGCATAATGTCTATTTCAGCTTTGAATTTCATCTGTTGCTTTTCTGTTTTCAATAATGGAAATCAATAAATACAAAAGTAGGATAATTGGAATTGCCACGAAATAAAAAAGCGCAATCAATAATAAGGCAATACCAAGCAAGGTAAACCTGCTTTTATTCTCTTTCCAAGCTAAATTTTTAAATTTCAAAGAAAGCAATGGAACCTCTGCTACTAGTGCATAGGAAAGGGTTAGAACTGCAGCAACTAAAAAAAAGTCATCTTGAAAAATGGCAACAATACCATCTACTGCTACTAAGCTAGTCAACGACTCTGCTTGCCAGTTTATCAAGGGTATGGAAACCCAAAATAGAGCGTTTGAGGGAGTAGGGAGTCCAATGAATTGTTCTGTTTGCCTATCATCAACATTAAACTTTGCCAGCCTTAGGGCAGAAAATACAGCGAGTAGTAGGGCAAGATAAGCTAAAGAGGGTTCATCAGTTTGGCGCTCAATCAACTTAAAAGCTATAAAGGAGGGAGCTACTCCAAAAGTAACGAGGTCTGCAAGAGAGTCTAATTGCGCTCCAATTTCAGATTTGACCTTTAGCAAACGGGCAGCCATCCCATCAAAAAAATCAAAGAAGGCACCAAGCAAAACAAAAATTGAAGCATTTACCAAGTTACCTTCGGCTATTTGCATTAAAGCAAGACAACCACATATCAAATTGGCTGATGTAATGGCATTTGGTATTTGTGCCTTCATGCTGCTTTTTTGGCTAAAGTATCAATAAATCGTCTAAAGAGACGCCGAAAAATACTTTCAAAACGTCATAGTTTGAGTCTGATTGGAATTAAATGTTGTCTCAAAAGAAATAATCAAATCAGAATTAGGTTAGTAAGTTGAGTAACTTTACCAATCTTTGAAAAAATGAAAATTCGTTTTTTAACCATATCAGCATTTTTTTTATTTGCTTTTTCTGCTAAAGCACAAGCACCCAAATACAGTAATGAGTTTTTGAAGATCGGTGTAGGAGCTAGAGCTTTAGGGATGTCAAATGCTTTTGTGGCCTCTGCCAACGATGTTACCGCAGGGTATTGGAACCCTGCAGGACTGAGTCGCCTTGAAAATGATTTTCAATTTTCATTAATGCACAGTGAATATTTTGCTGGTATTGCAGCTTATGATTACGGTGCATTTGCCACCCGTTTAGACAGTCAGAGTAGCTTCGGAGTTTCTTTTATTCGTTTTGGGGTTGATGATATTCCCAATACTACCCAATTGATCGATGCGGAGGGTAACATTAATTTTGATCGTGTCACTACCTTTTCTGCAGCTGATTACGCCGGATTGATCACCTACGCTAGAAAAACAGAAATAGAAGGCTTGAGTTATGGTGCTAATGTTAAAATTATTCACCGTAACGTGGGTGATTTTGCAGATGCTTGGGGTTTTGGCTTTGATGTAGGAATGCAATACGAAAAAGGTAAATGGATGTTTGCCGCGGTAGGTAGAGATGTTACCACCACTTTTAATGCTTGGAGTAGTAACCTCGATCAGGAAACACAAGAAGTTTTCCTAAGAACTGGAAACGAAATCCCTGAAAATTCCGTAGAACTTACACTGCCTGAGCTCGTATTGGGTATTAATAGAAGTTTTGTTTTTAGTGATAGAATAGGTATGCGTGCAGAGCTAAACTTGAAAAATACGTTTGATGGAAGAAGAAATGTCTTGTTAAATTCTGATCCCATCTCCATCGATCCAAGTTTCGGTATTGAGGCAACCTATGATGAATTGATCTACTTAAGAGGAGGAGTGGGTAATGTGCAGGTAACCAATGATATTGATGGGAATAGATTGACTACTTTTCAACCCAACTTTGGTTTAGGTATCCAGTTGCCATATGTGAGTATTGATTATGCTTTAACTGATATCGGAGATCAGTCTGTGGCTTTATATTCTAATGTTTTCTCAGTACGTATTGATATTGATCGAAAACCGTGAGAGCTTTAGTAAGCATAGCGTTATTTTTTATTTCTTTTTCAGCCCTAGCTCAACCATACGGTAACGAGTGGATCAATTACAGTCAATCTTATTATAAAATACCGATCTCAGAAGAGGGTATTCACCGCATAAGCTACCAAAGCTTGATTAATTCAGGAGTGCCAGTCAGCACTTTTAATCCTCAAAATATTCAACTTTTTGCAAGAGGGGAGGAAATTCCAATTTACATTGAAGGAGAACAGGACGGCGTTTTTAATCCAAACGATTTCATTGAATTCTATGCAAAACCCAATGATGGATGGCTTGACTCTGTTTTTTATAAAGGAAGAAGCAACCAGCCCAACCCTTTCTACAGCTTGATCAACGATACCATCAATTATTATTTTAGTTGGAGCATTAGTGGACAAAATGGGAGGCGCTTGCAAATGGAAAATGCTACAGATTTTGGCAATTATTTTCCTGCTGCTTTTATTTGGAAGGAATCTGTAGCGGCCTACAATAATGTTTATTATGATGGTCAAATACTACCAAGTCAGGCAACTGACCCAGAATATGTCCCGTCTGAAGGCTATATGAGTTCTGTCCTTCGTTTGGGTAGTGCCAGAACACTTCGAATTGCCACACCTAATAGATATGCTGCAGGTCCTTTTGTTGATTTTGAGATGAAAATTTCTGGTCAGTCAGACTGGGCAGGTCAAAATAACGGAGACCATCATGTTGAGGTGCAAATTGGAAATCAAACCGTATCTCGAATTTTTGAAGGTTACAATTTAGTCGATGTAAACCTTAATTTTTCTCCGTCTGAGATTATTGGGGGTAACAATTCAGTGGTTTTAAGGAGTATTGATGATCGCAGCAGTGGGGTTGATCGAACTGCTGTTCCTTATATGAAAATTACTTACCCGCATACCATGAGCTTCGGTAATGCTGAAAGCTCTTCTTTTTTGGTCGATGACCATTCGATTCAAAACAAGCAATATTTAGAGATCTTATTTTTTAGAGGAGGCAATCAACCTGTCTTATACGATTTGACCAATGGTAAGCGGATTTTGGTTATTCAAGGAACAAACGACTACAAAACCTTAATTCCGAATTCAGGTGGAAGGAAGAAATGCTTCATCAGTGCGCCATCTGCCATTAAAAATATAACCCAATTAGAAGCGGTTGGAACAAATGGGCGCTTCACTAATTATTTGAGCCAGATCGCAGACACTACTTTTTTAATCGTAACCCACAACAGTTTAATCAATGAAGCAAGTCGATATGCGGCTTATCGTCAGTCTACAGGAATGGGCACCCTAGTAGCATCTATTTCAGAGCTCTATGATCAATTTGCTTTTGGGATAGAAAAAAATCCGCTTGCGATTCGAAACTTTTTAGAACATGCCGTTGATCAAGCCTCATTTCCCATTTCTCACCTTTTTTTAGTGGGTAAATCGGTCTCAGCAAAAGCGCACCGCAATAATGTAAATGCTTATGCAGAAAATTTAGTGCCAACCTTTGGCAATCCGGCGGCAGACAATCTGCTAACAGCAGGTCTTAATCAAAGTGGCTTAGCTCCTTTAGTGCCTCAAGGCAGAATCAGTGCTTTGAGCAATACTGATGTAGCAGCTTATTTGGACAAAGTTATTGCTTATGAAGCGGCACCCGATGCCATTTGGCGAAAGCGCGCTTTACATTTTGCTGGTGGAAGAAGAGCATTAGAAGCTAATCAACTTGAATCTTATTTGAATGGTTTTGCCCTAGATTATCAGGCTCCACCAAATGGGGGAGAGGTGAAGACATTTCGTAAAAGCTCTTCAGCTCCCTTCCAAACTTCTTTGTCTGACTCTATCCGAACTCTGATCAATCAAGGGGTAGGCTTGATGACCTTTTTTGGCCATGCTTCTGCTACCGGAAACTTTGATATAACCATTGATTCACCGGATCAATTGAGCAATATGAATAAATATCCTTTCGTTTTAGCCAACTCCTGCTATGCCGGTAATTACCATCAGCCTGGGGTTAGAAGTACGGCAGAGCTCTATGTATTAGAAAGAAACAAAGGATCTATAGGATTTATCGCTAATGGAAACCTTGGGCTAGCAAACACTTTAAATGACTACTCGGGTACTTTTTATGAGCATTTCTGCAGAATTGGATATGGCAAAAGTATGGCGGAAAACATGCAGCAAGCTGTAAGAGAATTAGATAACAATAATGTGAGTGCTAGTTTGAAAGGAATTTGTTTGGAGATGAGCTTACAAGGTGATCCTGCTGTTAAATTGTTTGCCCCGCAACTTCCTGATTACAGCACAATTTTAGAACAACTCAATATTTTACCTGCTGAAATAACCACGGATCTAGATTCCTTTACCATTTCATTGGGAATTCAAAATATCGGTAAGGCCATTAGCGATTCCTTATCAATTGAAGTACGCCATGACTTTCCTGCTAATCAAATAGCTGATTCGGTCTATTTCTTTAAAATTAAGCCAGTTTATTTTCAGGAAGAATTGCTTTTAAAACTGCCAATTAGTATTCAGCAGAATGTGGGTAACAATCAATTTACTGTTTTATTAGATCCATTGAACGAGCTAGCCGAAATCTCTGAAACCAATAATCGTCTCGATTTTGATGTATTGGTTCGTTCGGGAGAGATTATTCCTGTAAGTCCGGCTAAATTTTCAATTGTAGGAAGCCAATCACCAAGTTTGAAAGCCTCAACTGCTTTTGCTTTTGAAAGAGAAAAATCATACAGATTTGAGTTGGATACAAATGGAACTTTTAGCAGTCCTTTCAAGCAAACTTATGAGGTAACTTCCTCCGGTGGAGTAATAGAATGGTCACCTGCTGTATTAGATGCTATGCCAGATAGTGCCGTGTATTTTTGGCGCGTTAGTCCGGTGGCAGCTAATCCTGCTGACTACAAATGGCGAGTGAGTTCTTTTCAATATATTAATCAACAAAGTGGCTGGTCTCAAGATCACTTCGATCAATATTTGAATAATCCCAATGTGTTTATTGCGCAAAACCGCTCACAAAGGGAATTTCAGTACACTACTGGTGCGCGAGAATTAAGAGTGGTTAACCTAGGCAATCCTCAAAACAATAGAGAGCTCAATGATATCCTCTATGCGATTGATGCAGATATTCGTGAAAGAGGCGCTTGCAGGGTAAGAAATGCCGAAGGATTTCTTGTTGCGGTCTTGGACTCCCTAACCTTGGAATCTTGGCAGACCCCATATAATGGTCAGTTCAATCAAAATGACTTTGGTCAGGCAAATGTTAACAATTGGTGTTCTCCTTTTAGGGAGCGTTCGGAATCCTACTTCTTATTTCGCTCAGATAGTTTAAGTGAAATGAGAGCCATGCGCGATATGATTCTTAATCGAGTTCCTGATGGTCACTACATTGTGATTTACAATTGGTTGCCGGTTTCTTACAGCCAAATCCGTAATCAAGATTCAACTGTTTTGAAGGCTTTTGAAACTTTGGGTAGTACTGAGATCAATGGGCTTCAAGATAATTATCCTTTCATATTCACGGTCAAAAAAGGGGATGTAAGCTCAGTCGAAGAGCTAGCAGGCGATTCAGCCAATGCAAGGATTACGCTTACCAGAGACATTCAAGTTAACTCCGCATTTGGAGAGTATCGCTCTCCATTGGTAGGTCCTTCTTTCAATTGGGAAAAATTGAGCTATCACTTTAGGCCATTAGAGAGCAATAGCGCTGATAGCTTGATTGTTGATTTGATCGGTTTAGATGCACAAGGAAATGAAAACTTACTTTTAAGAAGCAACCGATTTTTTATCGATACTTCTTTAAATACCATCGCTGATGTCGCGCAGTATCCCAACTTACAACTTAAGGCAACCACTTATGACGATCAATTGAGAACTGCACCACAATTATTGCGTTGGGAAATAAGCCACCAGATGGTAGCAGATCTGGCTTTAAATCCTCAACGTTTCTTTAGTATCAGTTCTGATACTTTGCAGGCAGGTCAGCCATTATCTTTGTCGGTGGCCATTACCAATCTTGGTGCTTCCTTGCCAGATAGTTTCACCGTCGACTTGAGTATCTTAAATAATAACAACCAAATAAATCACCTAAAGCAAGAAAAACTGCCACCACTGCCGGCTGATAGCACAATACGTTACTCGGCAGAGCTCAATACGGGCAATTTAAGTGGTCTTCAAACCTTAATTATTGAGTTAAATGCTAAACGCGATCCGCTTGAACTGAACTATTTCAATAACCAAGGTGAGTTCACCTTTTTTGTTACCCAAGATCGGCTCAATCCATTATTAGATGTAACCTTTGACGGAAAGCGCATTATTAATCGAGAAATTGTTTCGGCAGAACCTGAAATTCGAATTCGTTTAGATGATGAAAATCAATTCTTGGCCATAGACGATACAAGCAGTATGCGCCTCTTTATTCGTGACCCGCAAGGGCAGGAAACTTTATTGAATTACCAGAACAGTGCTGACCTTCTGCAGTTTATTCCTGCTTCTTTGCCTGAAAATAAAGCACAAGTGGTTTACAGACCAAGCTTTAAGCAAGATGGCGTTTACCAGCTAAGGGTGCAAGCTTTCGATAAGTCTGGAAATACCACTGCTCAAGAAGACTTTGTGGTAGAATTTGAAGTGATTACAGAATCAACCGTAACCCATCTTTTGAACTACCCAAATCCCTTTTCCACTTCAACCCGCTTTGTATTTACCTTAACCGGCTCGAAGGTTCCTGATCAAATTCAAATTCAGATCATGACCGTTACCGGTAAGGTTGTAAAAGAAATAGATCAATATGAGCTAGGTCCTATTCGCATTGGGAATAATATCAGTACCTATGCTTGGGATGGGAAAGATGAATTTGGTGACCAACTGGCCAATGGCGTTTACCTCTATCGGGTTAAGATGAAAATTGACGGTGCAACACTTGAACATCGTGAATCTTCAGTAGATGATTTCTTCAAAGAAGAATTTGGTAAAATGTACCTCTTACGCTAATTATGAAAGGCATGGGCTGATGAAAAGGACTCTAATAGGGTTGATGCTTTGCTTTACGGCGCATTTCTGTCACGCTCAAGTTATTGAAGAGCCTGTCAAAAGGAAAGTTTCGCTTTCAATTCAAACAGGTAGTTTGATTATTTCGAATAGTTACTTGGGTTCTTTAAACGACTTTAAGCGGATGGCACCTGAATCAGAATTGCTCAACCGTGATTTCGGGGACTTTTCACGAGACTTCACCTCAAGCAGGTCTTCCAATACTTATTTGAGTATAAGTGCAACGCTAGATGCTTTTCAAAGTAAAAGTCAATGGGCCCGTTTAAATCCAAAGTTTCAATTCGGAATCTCCTCGGCTTCTGTTAGTTTATTTAACGGAAGTATGACCAACACTACAACCCAGCGAATCGATACCTTAACTTCTACTTCAACGGGCATTAGTTATCTCGTTGATTCAATTAGATCAGAGACTTATAGCTTAGACTATTACAATGAATTTATTACCATAGATGCCTCTTTTATAATTGGAAGCAGCACAGAAAGTACGTGGAGTGTTTATGGAGGGCTAGCAGTATCAGCTGGTTTAGCCTTTAATGCTGCAGTTGATGTTTTTTATTCGGAAGAGATATCCTACAGCTACGGAATTCCAATTAATGGCCCACAAACGGATCAAGCTGTCGATTTTCAGAATGAATCTTACAGACAGAACTCTCCAAATTTGAGTATGATGTTTTCCTTACCCCTCGGACTAAATTTGAGGCTTTCAAAGTCAAGAGAAATTTGGAAAGACTTTTCTACCTTTCTAGAGTATCGACCGACTTTAACTTACTTCGGATCTACCCAGATTGATCAAGACCTATTCTCAACAAGCTTTATTGGTATTGGAGCACGCTATCAACTTATACGTTGAGGTGTTTACTTGAGTATTTTCTTTACGATGCTTTTACTTCCGTTGTTTATTTCAAGGAAGTAAACTCCTTGTTTTAAGTGCGATGTTTCAAGCTCTAAAGCTGAGGTTCCCATTTGTTTCCAAGAAGTAGCTATTTCCTGAGCCGAAGAATTGTAAAGCTTAAGTTGGAGTTTACTTACTGCAGGGTGTTCTAAAAGCAAGCGATCTTCAACCGGGTTCGGGTAAACTGAAAGCTGGCTTTCAAGCCTTGAATTCTGTAAGCCAGTGATGATCGAATTGCCTCTGATTGGAATGGTAAAACTCGATTGTGAACCAGGTAAGCTGGTATTAAAACTCAAACTTTCGTTCAAGCTAATTGCTATTCCTTGGGTTTGTGCTATTACCTCAATTTTTATCGCATCTCCCGGGTTAAGCGATTGGTTACTGCCTGAAGTGGCTCCAAAAGACAGGTATTGATTATTACTTAAGCTAAAGTTGCTAAAATTAATCGCTTGATTGCCTCTATTAACTAAAACGTAGACGAAGGTGTCAGCTTGATTTGCACTGAAATTACCAAAGTCAATTGAAGTTTGGGTTATGTCCAAACCAAGTTGTGTAGGCTTGGTTGAAAAACTAACGAAATTGGTAATGCGTTCCTCTAGCTGAGGATAATCAACAAAAGGATTCCGATTGTTTTGAACATTAAAAATATCATTATTTCGTTGCCGTTCCGACGCATTAGGCGGGTAGGTGTTGTGCCAGTTTCTAAGAGTTGTTTCTTGAGGGCCAAAATGTCCTGAGTAATCTTGGTAACGGATCACGAAATACATCATGGCTCTTGCGGTTCTACCTTTCTGAACATTTCTAGGTTCAAAAACTCCGCCGCCTACTTTAGAGCCTCCTTGCGACCAAGTGCCGTTTCCACTTACAATGCCAAAAGGAAAGTTGCTCCTTCGACTATTGGCGGTTACATCTGTTGAAAACAAATGATGAATGTCACTACGCATGGGCAAATTCTGATTGAAAAAACCCTGCGGGAAAGTATGCTCACAATTAAAGCTGTTGCTGTTAGCTCCTGATCTTGTATTAAAAGTGGCTCTTCTACCTGTGTAAGCGCACTCAACTTGACCACTGTTGTTGTCGATCGTAGCGTACATTGCGTCTCTTGCTTGGTTGTAGCTTCTTTGGTTGTACCCCTGTCCTAAACGAGTTTTTAAAGCCGTTTTTAGTGCTTCTTCTTCTAAATTCTGCGTACTGCTGTAATAGGCGTTGCCAAAAACGCCTTGACCTCTCACATCAACTGCTGTGTTTCCACTTGTGGTATTGTGTTGGATCACAAGCTCGGAATTATTCAAAATGTTATGCTCAGGTTCAAAATAAACCCAAATAGATTGAGAAGCACCTGCAGTTAAACTTAAGGTTGTCTGCGATACGGTAAAAGGATAGTCACCGTAGATCAAATAATTTTTGATGTTGGTAATGTTAACGCTTTGACTGCCTGTATTGGTCAAGGTCAAGTTTAGGCTATCTTTTTGTCCAACCGTAACATTTCCAAAATTTAGTGCGGTAGGCTGTGTTTGAATAATCTGGGCTTCGCTAAATAGCGGAAGGAAGCACAGAAGGCTAAGTAATTTCTTCATAAATAAAATCTAAAAGAGCAAAACTAATTATTAATAAGTTTGTCAGGCTTTCAACGCATCATGACAAATATTAAGCTTTGGTTAATTGCACTTTTAAGTGGGTCCTTAATGGCACTCGCTTGGCCTGCTGTTGGCGGAATATCAAGCTTAATCTACATTTCTTTCATTGGCCTGCTTTTGATAGAGAAAGAACTGAGCAAGAAATCGGGAAAAGGTTTGCAAGTTTTTGGCTACGCCTATTTGAGCTTTTTCATTTTTAATTTACTCACAACCTGGTGGATTTATTATGCCTCTGATTGGGGAGCAGCTGCAGCGGTAATTTGCAATTCTCTTTTTATGGCCATCGTTTTCTGGCTTTTTCATCAAACCAAAGTTAAAGTGGGTGAAAAGGAGGGCTATATCGGTCTCCTGATCTATTGGATAGCGTTTGAATACTTGCACCTTAATTGGGATCTTTCTTGGCCTTGGCTAACCTTAGGAAATGTTTTTGCCCAAGATCCCTCTTTGGTTCAATGGTACGAGTATACGGGAGTATTGGGCGGGTCAGCTCTGATCTTAATCATTAATTTGCTCTTGTTCTTCGCATTAGGGGCATTAGTCAATCAAAGAAAGAAAGCCTCAGCTCTTCTCTTCGCTTTCTCTTTAGTCATTTTATTTGGGTTAACTTTTTTCTCAAAGCAGCTTTACAAGCATTACAATGCTGAAGGAAAAGCGCTAGAAGTGCTTATTGTGCAGCCAAACATCGATCCTTATTTTGACAAATTTGGGGGCATGTCGGAGGAAGAGCAAATAGATCGCATGATTACCCTTGCTGAAGCAGAGGTAGATGAAACAACGGACTTGATCCTGTTTCCTGAGACAGCCTTTCCTGGTGCCTATTGGGAACATGAGGTTGAAAACTTCTACGGCACTAAAGCCATGCTCAGCTTATTGGAAAAAGCACCAAATGCCAGAATAATTGTTGGCCTGAGCAGTCGTAAACTCATTACTGATCTTCAAAAGGTAAAACCAACCTCAAAGCGCATTAATGATAAAGCTTACTATGACTTTTACAATACAGCAATGCAACTCAATATGGCTGATAGCATCGCTTTTCATCGTAAATCAAAACTTGTGCTTGGTGTTGAAAAAGTACCCTTTCTGTCTACCCTTCCTTTTATGAAAAAACTGTCCATCAATCTAGGAGGCTCAGCAGGTGGCTTTGGATCTCAAGATCATCCCAATGTGTTTTTTAAGCCTTTTTCTGAAGAGGGCATAGGTCCCATTATTTGTTATGAGTCAATTTATGGAGAATATGTAAATCAATATGCCCTATCTGGTGCTGAGCTTTATGCCATCATAACAAACGACGGTTGGTGGGATGATACACCGGGTTATAAACAGCATTTAGCCTATGCAAGATTAAGGGCCATTGAAGGGAGAAGAAGTATTGTACGTTCAGCAAACACAGGAATATCAGCTATAATTGATCAAAAAGGGGATGTGATTCAGCAAACCAATTGGTGGGAAGCGGATGCTATTAAGGGTGCTGTTAAGCTAAACAACAGCTTGACCTTCTACGTTAAATACGGCAATTACATAGGAAGAACCGCGGCTTTTGTAGCTCCTCTGCTTTTGCTCCTAACCATAGTGAAAAAGCTCAATAAAACAGAGCGTCGCCTAAAAGCTAGAAAGCCTTAAGTTGACTACTTTTGTAAACTGAATTTTCCTTATAAAGATTGAATCATGGATAAATACGATGTTGTAGTAATTGGATCAGGCCCCGGCGGCTATGTTTGCGCGATCAGATGTGCCCAATTAGGACTTAAAACTGCTTTGGTCGAGAAGTATAATAGTTTGGGTGGTACCTGCTTAAATGTCGGTTGTATTCCTTCTAAAGCGCTACTGGATTCTTCAGAGCATTACCACCAAGCAGCCCATGATTTCAAGGAGCATGGAATTGATCTGAAGGACTTGAAAGTGAATTTCAAGCAAATGATCGAGCGTAAACGCGGTGTAGTAGAACAGACAGTTGGCGGAATTGACTTTTTAATGAAGAAGAACAAAATTGACGTCATTCATGGATTGGGTTCTTTTGAAAGCGATACGGTAATTAAAATAAGCGGAGAAAAAGAAACCAAGATCGAGGCGAAGAATGTGGTAATTGCGACCGGTTCGAAGCCGGGAAGTTTACCATTCATTGAAATTGATAAGGAACGCATCATTACTTCAACTGAGGCACTAGAGTTAGATGAGCTTCCGAAGAAAATGATTGTGATCGGAGGAGGTGTAATCGGCTTGGAGCTAGGTTCTGTTTACGCAAGATTAGGAACCGAGGTAGAGGTTATAGAGTACATGGATCGAATCATACCCACCATGGACAGTGCCATGAGTAAAGAACTCATGAAGTCCATGAAAAAGTTGGGGGTTAAATTCCATTTGAGTCACCAAGTAAAAGAAGTAAAACGAAATAAAAAATCTGTTTCGGTGAAAGCTGACGATAAGAAGGGCAATGAACAGAGCTTTTCCGCAGATTACTGTTTGGTTTCAGTTGGCCGTAGACCTTACACAGATGGCTTAGGATTTGATAAAGCGGGAGTAGAGCTTGATGACCGCGGCAGAGTGGTAGTGAACGACCATCTGCAAACTTCTAAGTCACACATCTATGCTATTGGCGATGTTGTTAGAGGCGCTATGCTTGCCCATAAGGCTGAAGAAGAAGGCACCATGGTAGCTGAATTAATAAATGGCGAGCAACCGCACATTGATTATAACTTAATTCCTAATGTGGTTTACACTTGGCCTGAAGTGGCTAGCGTTGGGAAAACGGAAGAGCAGCTAAAAGAAGAAAAGCATGCCTATAAAGTAGGTTCTTTTCCTTTTAAAGCAAGTGGAAGAGCCAGAGCGAGCATGGATACCGATGGAGTAATCAAAGTATTAGCTGATAAGGAAACTGATGAAATTTTAGGGGTTCACATGTGTGGACCTCGTGCTGCTGATATGATTGCTGAAGCAGTTGTTGCAATGGAGTATCGCGCAACAGCGGAAGATATCTCAAGAATGTCGCATGCTCACCCAACCTTTACAGAAGCCTTTAGAGAAGCAACTCTTGCGGCAACTGATAATCGAGCTATTCACATTTAATCCATTCAATTGAAAAACAAAAACAGCAGATGGCATGTCTATTTGCTGTTTTTTTATGCCATTACCTATGTCAAAAGTCGGAGTATTACTCGTAAACCTTGGAACCCCTGATGAACCTAAAGTTGGTGCAGTCAGACGCTATCTTTTTCAGTTTCTGAATGACCCACGGGTAATCGATTTGCCATACTTGCTNAGGAAGATCTTGGTGAATTTGATCATTGTACCCTTCAGGGCTTTCGGTTCTACTAAAATNTACAAGCAACTTTGGACAGACGAAGGTTCTCCNTTGATCATNTACGGAGAAAGCGTAAAAGAAAAACTGCAGAATAAACTCGGTCAAAAGTACGGNGTGCATTTGGCTATGCGGTATCAGAATCCTTCTATGAAGAAGGTTATGGAGGAAATGCGCTTACTGAATTACGAGAAGATCATCATTGTTCCAATGTTTCCACACTATGCTTCTGCAAGCAGTGGTTCAGCTATGGAAGAGGCTATGCGTATCATTTCTAAATGGTGGGTAATACCTGAGCTTTCTATTATTAGCCAATTTTGGGATCACCCTAAATTTATTGATGCCTTTGTAGAAAGAGGTAAACAGTATGACATTGAGAGTTACGATCATGTTTTGTTTAGTTACCACGGCTTACCCGAAAGGCATGTGAACAAGGTCTACGATGATGGGATTCCCTGTAAGGATCACAATTGTGAAACCGAACTTACAGAGGACAATAAATACTGTTATAAAGCAACATGTTACGCTACTACTCGCTTATTGGCTGAGAAACTCAATATACCTGAAGAAAACTATACTGTTGCCTTCCAATCTCGCTTAGATAAAAAGTGGCTTGAGCCATTTTCTGACGAAATTGTAGAAGAGCGTGCCAAAAAAGGAGAGAAAAAGCTACTTGCCTTTAGTCCTGCTTTTGTGGCTGATTGTTTAGAAACTACGGTTGAGATTGGAATTGAGTACCAAGAAATTTTCGAAGAGCACGGCGGAGAAAAGGTACAATTAGTCGAAAGCCTTAACGATCACCCCCTTTGGATTGATGCATTAGAAGACATGGTGAAGCAAAGGACTTGATTCTTTTGAACATTCTGCCTATACTTTACGTCTTTACTTTTAATGAATAAGCCGTTTTTGCAGAATAGAACTACGAAATACTTTTTGATCATCTTGTTAATTGCAATTTGTTCAGGAACCTATTTCGCTGATCATAATCTTCTTCAAGGTGAAGAAATTGTGGAGTCTTCATTTTTTAAAAAGGGCTCAAAAGGAGAGGAGTTTGATATGAGTGTGCACTTCAAAAATGTGGAAAGCCAAAAGATCAAAGATAGTTTTGAGAAAGTTTGGAATCGTTACCAGTCCCTTCATAAATATGAAATTACCTTGGTGCAACAATCGATTGGTAACTCAACTATGCAGGCACAACCAATTATTACGTTACGCTCCCTTTTTGATGGAGTAAAGCGCTACCGAATTAACATTGGTCACCACGTAAGAGATGAAGAATCTTTAGTCTTAGAAAAATTACCTGAGCCTATTCTTATTGGCTGGTTTGCCCATGAATTAGGGCATGTGATGGACTACCAACAGCACAGCAACCTGAGTATGATTCGTTATGGCTTCAAATACTATTTCTCTGAACGTTTTAAGAAGACAGTTGAGCATGCAGCAGATTATATAGCTATTGCAAATGGTTTTCAAGATGAGGTTCTTGCCACCAAGCAATTCATTCTGGGCGATGAACGCATTAGCCCAACCTATAAATCAAGAATTAAACGGTATTATTTGCCTGAGAATCAGGTTATGGTTTGTTCTGAAGATAAGGAAATGTTAGAACCATACTACAACCTTTAGTTAAGATGGTCAAGCAGTCCTAGCATTTTTTCAGCTTTCATCACTTTTGGAGTTTTTACTTGTCCTCCTGCTTTTTTAGTGGCTTCTAAGTAGCCTTTATACTGCTTTTTATTGATCACTTTTACTTTTATCGCTTTTAGTGCTTTATTTCGGGCCACAGCATAATTTTTATTTTTCGCTTTCAAGATTTGATCAAGTTCTAATTTCAGCTTCTCCTCCTTCAAATCATCATCGCTTACTAAAACCCATTGGTGATAATAGTCTTCTGATTCATCTTGCAGCGCTGCAACCATGAATTCATTAAAGCTCGTTTCAAAAATTTGCCCTAATTCAACAATAGCTTGATTCATTTTCTCTTCCGAGAGTTGAGATCCGACTACATTCAAGAAAAACTTAGTTCTTCCTGTTATCTTTATTTCGGGGGGCTGTAATGAAGTAAACTCAATCGTATCGCCTATGACGTAACGCCAAGCTCCTGCGCAGCTAGAGATCATAAGCACATATTCTTCTCCCTTGTTAACTTCATCAATGGTAAGTGCAGTGGCGTCTTTTTTAACTTCTCCAAATTCATCTATACCCCTTTCATCAAAAGGTATGAATTCGTAAAAATAACCGTGAGCGAGTGCCAAACGCATGGCCATCGAATCAGGACTAGCGGTGTAGGCAAAAAAGCCCTCTGAGGCCAAATAAGTGTCCAGGATAGTTAGTTTTTTGTTTGAAAGCTTCTCAAAGTCTTTTCGATAGGTTTCAAAAGCTACCCCACCTGAAGCATAGACCGAAAAGTTAGGCCATATTTCCTGAATGTAGTTCAGTTTGTGGTAAGCCATAACTTCTTTTAGCATCAACAATACCCATGAGGGGATTCCTGCCACTGCTCCAATGTCCCATTCAGCGGCATTTTTGGCGATTTGTTTTACCCGTTCGTCCCAATTATTAATAGCAGCAATACTCTTGCCTGGTTGGTAAAAGAGCTCATACCATTCGGGGAATTTATGAACGTTGATGCCACTAATCTCTCCTTCTAAGTGGCCGTGTTTATGTTTTTCTAATTGAGCAGAGCTACTTAACATCAGTACACTGCTTTCAAAAACCTCTTTAGGAAGGTTAAAGTTGGGTAATTGGGTGCAAAGTGAAATACCAACTTTTCGCATGCTATCTGAAATCGCTTCAGTTACTGGTATTCTTTTTGAACCACTTCCTGTGGTGCCGCTGCTCAATGCAAAGTAATCTGGTTTTCCCGGCCAGCTTATGTCAGGGAATTTTTGCTGCTGTTCCCACCAAGGAGCCATGTCTTCATAAGTATGAATCGGGACGTGCTGCTGGAAAGCTTTGATGAGGTCATTGCTGCTAAGCACTTCTTCAAAGCCATGAAATTTTCCAAAAGAGGTATTTTGAGCCGTTTTAAGCAATTTGCGCAACTGCTTTTTCTGCATGGCACTAGCGGACTCGTTTTCTGTTTCAAGCTTTTGCCCGACATTAATCGCAGATTTTACTATAGTTCCGAGTATTCCCATAGTCTTACAACGAGATTTTTAGATCTTCGTTCAACGGCATATCTTCAGGCCTTTGGTGTTTCCATCTTTTATGGCTCCAAAGCCAATGCTCAGGTTTTTGCTTTATTTCTTTTTCCAATAGCTTGGTGTGTGCTTGGGTAATATAGCCGTATGGTTCATGCACGGCATTGCTGCTGATTAGCTGATAGCGAACCTCGTAATAGCCTCTTTTTATACGGTGAATATTGCCAAATACTACGGCCGCCTCATTTTCTAGAGCAAATTTCTCTGTCCCAAATTGCACTCCAGTTTCTTGACCAAGGAAGGTCATCCAGTAGGCTTTTTGCGATTTTCTAGGTGACTGATCTGCTCCAAAAATAATGGCATAAAGTCCGTTGTCTAGAGTTGAAATTTTTTTCTTGATCTCTTGAATTGAAAGCATGCCCAAACCATATTTTGATCGGCTATTCTTTACCTTTTCATTAAAAAATTCATTTTTGAGTGGGGTGTAAAGCGCTATTGCTTTATGCTTTAAGTTCATCCCGATGGTTATGGCAAATAATTCCCAATTTCCATAGTGTCCACCTGCTAAAACAACTTGTTTGCCTTCTTGGTAAAATTGGTCTAGCAGTTCAGGGTTTTGATGAACCATGCGTTTTTCAGCTGCTTGCTCTGATATTGTAAAGGCTTTGATCGCTTCTACAATTACGTCGCATAAATGGCGGTAAAATGCAGCTTCTATTCGCTTAATTTCCTTTTGATCCAATTCAGGAAAACTGTTTTTAAGGTTGCTCCTAACCACCTTTGTGCGGTAACCGATTAATTTGTAAAGCACCAGATAGGTAAAGTCAGAAAGGCCATAGAGTATCCAAAAGGGAAGGTAACTAATGGGAAGTATAAGCAAGTAGTATAAGAGTTTAGAGCCCATCAATAAATTGCTTTGATCTGTAGTTGTTGGTTGCGAAACCTTAATTTTTCACCTACTGTTTTGCCCAGCATGGCTTGGGCAATGGGTGCTTTTTCTGAGAGTAAGTAATAATCTGTGCCATTAAGCTGTAATTTTCCGAGTGCAAGGCCAATGTAAAATTGATGAAGCTCTGTTACTACCAAAGAGCCCGAACTTACCCTTGAACTCGCTTTTAGGCTAATTTCGGAACAAAGTTGCAACTGTCTCCTCAACAGGTCTTTTTGAGATTCTAATTGACTTAAACTTTGTTGCATCATTTCTCTTCCTGTCTCAAACTTATCTCCGGCTGAGCTTTTGGTTTCATTTCCCATATCCTCTCTCAATGAAGTTAGATCAGCTTTAATGCTCGCCCCTTTTTTTTCTAAAAACTGCATTAAAGCAGTCTTGAATTCCTTTTTCTTTAGCTCGCTTTCAGTAAAAGAAGTAGTACTCATGCTTAATTTTACTTGGTGGAGAAAATTACTGAATTTACATTGTCTCAGTCGCAGCAACTCAATTTGCTGTCAAAGTTGAGTGGTTGGGCCAAGTCTTTCAAATATGTAGCAATCTATCATTCAAATCACTATCCCGATCAATACGGTAAATATGAGACTCTTGCAGCTTTTGGGGCTTATCGGATCTTTCAAGCATCAAAACAATCGCTAGAGTCTTTAAAGGCTTATCAGCAAGAGCAACCATCTTGGCTTTTTGGTCACTTTGGCTTTGAGTTGAAAGATCAGCTAGAGGAGCTTGAAACCCGACATGCAAAAACCTTTGAATTTGGGGATTGTGCATTTTTTGAGCCGGCGTATTTGGTGCTTCAAGAACGTGGTTCAGATCAGCTGCAACTGTATGCCAACTTTGATGTAGATACTAAGCCTTTAAGTGACTTAAAGCATGAGATACAAGCGGAACAAGCAGGGAAAGCTAAAAGACAGCAAATTCCGCGACTGACTCCCAGAATGAGTAAAAAGGCATACTTGGATGCAGTGCAAAGACTTAAGGAGGAAATCCAATATGGCAATGTGTATGAGCTAAATTATTGCCAAGAGTTTTTTGCTGAAAAGGTTGAAATTGAACCTCATTTACTGATGGCTCAACTAAATGAACATTCTCCCATGCCTTTTGCAGCATTTTACAAGCTGAATGATCAATATTTGATGGGAGCTTCACCAGAACGTTACCTCTGCAAAAGAGGGGAAAAGTTGATTTCTCAGCCAATCAAAGGAACTGCAAAAAGGGGCAAGAATGAAGCGGAAGATCACGCTATAAAAATGGCTTTAAAAGCTGATTTGAAAGAGCAAACTGAGAATGTGATGATTGTTGACTTGGTGAGAAACGACCTTTCAAGAACCGCAGCAAAAAGCAGTGTTAAGGTAGAGGAGCTATTTGGAGTATATACTTTTCCGCAGGTGCACCAATTGATCTCAACCGTGATCAGCGAATTAAAGGAAGGTTTGCATCCGGTTGATGTTATTTCCAATTCCTTTCCCATGGGCTCTATGACAGGAGCACCTAAAGTTTCTGCTTTACAATTAATTGATAAGCATGAAGTAAGTGCTCGAGAGCTTTACTCAGGCTCAGTAGGTTATTTTGATCCTTATGGCGACTTTGATTTCAATGTAGTCATCAGGAGCTTACTTTACCATCAAAGCAAGCAGTATCTTTCGCTTACCGTTGGCGGAGCAATTACTGACCTTTGTGTGCCTGAAAATGAATATGAAGAATGCTTGTTGAAAGCAAAAGCTATTTTTGAGCAACAGAAAAATCACTGATGCTTGAAGACTTGATCCATAAAACCAAAGAAAGGCTGAAAACTATAGAGCAGCCTAAACTCTTGCTAGCAGTAAGTGGGGGTGTAGACAGCAGTCTGCTTTGGTATCTGATTGACCACTGCGAGGTACCTTATGCGCTTGCTCATGTAAATTTTTCCTTAAGGGGAAAAGAATCTGAAAGGGACGAGCAGTTGATCAAGGACAAGGCTAAAAAATTAAAGCTTGATCTACATTTGAAAAGGGTAGATGCTGCTTCAGAAGCGCAACAAATGGGTTTGTCGATTCAAGAAAGTGCCAGAAAGATTCGCTATGCATTTTTTGAAGAATTGATGACAAAAAAGCAGTTTACCCACTTGCTCACTGCCCATCATTTGGATGACAGCTTCGAAACTTTTTTGATCAATTTAAATCGGGGCACTGGCTTAAAAGGACTTACTGGTATAAATCAGTCGGATAAGCTGTGGAGACCATTGTTAAACTGCAGCAAAAAGGAAATTCGAACCACGGCTGAAGCACTTGATCTAAGCTATCGTGAAGACGCCTCTAATGCTGAGGTGAACTATTTGCGTAACTTCTTTAGGCATGAAATCATTGCAAAATGGGAAAGCAGAAATCCGCAGATTCTAGAAACGATGCAGGCAAATATGCAGCGAATTCAGGAATATCAAGAGCTCGTTGATGATTATCTTGATGAGAAAGTGAATAGCTTAAAAGAAGAAGTCGATCAAGGGTATTTGAGTTATAACTCGATCATGCAGCTAAAGCACCCGAAGTTGGTTATGGCTGAACTTTTCAAGCCTTATGGTTTCAACTTTGATCAACTTGCAGATTGCCTTAATCTGATTCAATCAAAGTTTCTGAGCGGTAGTAAGTTTATTAGCGCAACTCATCAGCTTGTTTTAGATCGCGAAAAACTCCTACTGCTTGAGACCAACAAACAGACCGAAAAAGCTGTAGATTATGAATTGACCTTATCTCCACAGCGGTTAACCGAACCTTTTTACCTCGACTTAACCATCTTAGAACAGTCGCCTGCAGATCTCCAAGAACAAAACAGCTATTTTTTAGATTTTGAAAGTCTAAGGGAGCCACTTATTCTAAGAAAATGGCAAGAGGGTGATCGAATTCAACCCTTAGGAATGAAAGGGAAAAAGAAGGTAAGTGATATTTTGATTGATGCTAAAGTGTCCCTGCCCGAAAAACAAAATGTTTGGTTAGTCGAAAGTGCAGGGAACATTTGTTTAGTTTTTGGCTTTGGTATCAGTGAAAGCTTTAAGGTAAAATCAGCTAGTAAGAAAATATTGAAAGTGGCATGGAGGCAGTGAAAAGAAGACAAGCAGAGCGGCTATATTTAGTGCTAGGAGCCTTGTTTATTGCTTCTTTGGTTGCCGGTAATCTCATCTTTCAAAAATTTTTTAGCTGGAATTTTTTTGGCTTTTACACCTTTGAGATCTCAGTGGGCATTCTACCTTATCCCATCACTTTTCTGATAACCGACATTATTTCTGAAATTTTCGGGAAGAAAAAAGCGAATCAGGTAGTGATTGCAGGATTGTTCTCAACTGTTTTTGTTTTGGCTATCGTTTGGGCCGCCAATGGAGTTCCTGCCACTACATGGTCGCCTGTGGATGACCTGACTTTCAATCAAGTTTTTGGACTCACAGGAGTAGCGGTATCTGCTTCTATGATCGCTTATTTGTTAGCGCAGTTAGTCGATATCCGCATTTACCATTTTTGGAAAAACCTGACAAAAGGTAAACACCTTTGGCTAAGAAATAATGCCTCCACCATGACCTCTCAATTTGTTGATACAGCAGCAGTTTTATTCTTGCTGTGTCTCTTTGAAGCGATCTCTTGGAACCGCTTTACTGACTTACTCATCAACGGCTTTTTATTTAAAGTTCTGGTGGCAGCCATTGATACTCCTCTGCTTTATCTTTTTGTAGGGGTCATAAAAAAGCATTTCGGTTTAAGTCTTAATGAAGAGTTAAGAGACCATATTGAGCTACATCCCTCGGGGAAATAATGTTACTTTTGGTAACTATTATTTAAAAAAGGGTTTTATGAAAGGTGTTTTTTCTTTGCTTCTAGCTGTTTTTTTAAGTTCTTCTCTATTAGCTCAAGTCTTTAATCCCGTAAGTTGGGAAACTAATGTTGAGCAATTGCAAGATGGGAAGTTTGCCTTGAAAGTAACTGCAAGTATTGAAAAAAATTGGCACCTATATTCACAAAGCTTACCGAGTGACGATGGCCCGATTGCCACTGAGTTCGCCTTCCCAGAGGGAGCTGAATATGAGTTGCTAGGTGCCGTTAAAGAGCCCGAAGCTATCACGGAATACGATCCTAATTTTGATATGGATCTCAACTTTTTCAAAGATCAGGTGACCTTTACTCAATTGATCAAACCTAGCACACCTGAAGCCTTTGAAATTACGGCTGAGGTTTACTTTATGGTTTGTGATGAAGAAAAATGCCTACCTCCAGAATATGTTGATCTTGTTTTTGCCATTCCCGCTACAGGAAATGTAACTGAACCAATGCCTGAGGAGACGACTGGCGATCTAGTAGAACCTGAAGAAGCAGACTTAAAAGCCACTGAAGCAAGCAATGAGCAGAATGACCAAGCAGTCAGATGGTCTTTCCAAGTAGAAAAGCTAGAAGAAGCGAATACTTATTTGCTGCTTTTTGAAGCGGCTATAGGCGAGGGCTGGCATTTGTATTCTCAGCACCTACCAAATGACGATGGTCCTATTGCTACTGCCTTTTACTTTGAAGAGGACAAGCACGAACTGAACCAATGCCTGAGGAGACGACTGGCGATCTAGTGGAACCTGAAGAAGCAGACTTAACAGCCACTGAAGCAAGCAATGGGCAGAATGACCAAGCAGTCCAATGGTCTTTCCAAGTAGAAAAGCTAGAAGAAGCGAATACTTATTTGCTGCTTTTTGAAGCGGCTATTGGCGAGGGCTGGCATTTGTATTCTCAGCACCTACCAAATGACGATGGTCCTATTGCTACTGCCTTTTACTTTGAAGAGGACAAGCACGA
>P_1C_Liq_1_UnCtyDRAFT_1000012_pt1 | contig 32446 bp, 30 predicted proteins | sample Pon1CUnioCityCA_2_FD_10230 | JGI IMG/M metagenome (IMG submission 10230) | reverse complement strand
AAATGAAAGTTGGGATAGCAGGATGTTAGGAATAATGCAGAGACAATAAGCACAAAAGAAAGCTGAATTTTCATAAACTAAATTTTAACAATGCTACTTATTTTTTCATAAAAAATGAAGTTGCCTCTTAACTTAAAAGGAAGTCTCTTGTTAACTAAAATCTAAAGTCCAATTAACCTACTTTTGCAAGATGAGTGAAGTAAGCGGAAAAGCATGGGATACAGCTCTTTTTAAAAGAGTAATGCAGTATGCTAAGCCTTACAAACTGACTTTTACCATTACAGGTGTATTAGTTGTGCTCTTGGCCATTTTAGGACCAATCCGGCCTTGGTTAATTCAATATACGATAGATGAGAAGGTTAAAGATTTTGATGCAGAAGGAGTGCTGCATCTTACTCTGATCATGATCGGAATCCTGATTGTGGAAGCCATTGTGCAGTTTTACCAGACTTATTGGGCTAATTGGCTTGGGCAGACTATAATCAAAGATTTGCGGGTGCAGCTTTACCAGCATGTAATGTCTTTTCGACTCAAGTATTTTGATCGAACAGCAATTGGAACATTAGTTACCCGAACAGTTTCGGATATTGAGACCATAGCAAATATATTTTCTCAAGGTATACTGGTGATCATTGGTGACATACTGAAGCTGATAGCGGTGATTGGTTTTATGTTTTACACTGATTGGTTGCTTACTTTAATTACCTTGATTCCAATTCCTATTTTAATTGTAGCTACCAATATTTTCAAGAAAACCATCAAGAAGGCATTTCAAGAAGTTCGAACACAAGTTTCTAGATTGAATGCCTTTGTGCAGGAGCGCGTAACCGGAATGAAGATCATACAGATCTTTAACCGTGAGAAAGTTGAATTGAGTCGTTTTGAAAAGATGAACAAGCTGCACCGAAATGCTCATATTAAGACAGTATGGGCTTATTCCATCTTTTTCCCGGTAGTAGAAATGTTATCAGCAGCTTCTTTGGCTTTATTAGTTTGGTGGGGTACAAAAAGTGTCTTGGAAGGACTTACCACTCCGGGTATTCTCACGGCCTTCATCATGTATGTTTACATGTTGTACCGACCGATACGTCAACTCGCCGATCGATTCAATACCTTACAGATGGGTATGGTAAGTTCTGAGCGTGTTTTTAAGGTGCTGGATACAGACTCTTTTATTGAAGACGAAGGAGTAGAGGAAAAAGGAAAACTTAATGGAGAAATTGAGTTTGAAAATGTTTGGTTTGCCTACGAAGGAGAAGATTATGTGCTTAAGGATATAAGCTTTAGCGTAAAACCTGGAGAAACGGTGGCTTTTGTTGGTGCAACGGGGTCGGGTAAAACGTCTACTATTAATTTATTAGGTAGGTTTTATGAGTTTCAGAAGGGTGAGATAAAATTAGATGGAGTGCCGATAAGAGAATATGATCTGGAGAATCTTAGAAGCAATATGTCGGTTGTCTTACAAGACGTTTTCCTTTTTTCTGACAGTATATACAACAACATTACGTTAAACAGTAATTTAATTACTGAAGCAGAGGTTAAGGCTGCTTCGAAAAGAGTAGGGGCCCATGATTTCATTAGCAAACTACCTGATGATTACCATTATGACGTAAAGGAAAGAGGAGGGATGCTCTCGGTAGGTCAGCGCCAATTGATCTCTTTTATCCGTGCCTATGTTCATAATCCTAGTATTTTAATTCTCGATGAAGCAACATCATCTATCGATACTGAATCTGAAGCTTTAATTCAGCAAGCAACAGAAGTTCTAACTGAGGATCGAACAAGCATCGTTATTGCACACAGACTTTCCACAATCCAAAAGGCAGATAAGATTATTGTGCTTGAGGCGGGTCGAATAATTGAACAAGGCAGCCATCAGGAACTTCTTGCTTTAAATGGCCATTATAAAAAACTATTTGAACTTCAGTTCAAGAATGAGGCCGTAGCTTAGAATTTAAAGGTTCACAATTCTATCTTTTCTAGATTGCCTTCAAGATCATCTAACACCTTTCTATTCGATATTTTTAGGAAAACTAAAAAAAAATATCGGATTTAATTCGCTGTAAATAAGACTATTGCAAATTTTGTTAAACAAATAATAAAAAAAGTTAAACAAATCTAATCTTGCTTGGTTTCGTTTGTGATAATATTCACTCTAACCAAATTCATTTATTATGTTAACATTAGATGTTTTAACAATCCCGACAGATGATTATGTAGGATTTACATTTTTCACCGGGTACATGGCCATGATGGCTGCGTCAGTATTTTTCTTTTTCGAAAGAGGTCGAGTAGACGGAAAGTGGAAAACTTCACTTTTAGTTTCAGGCCTAATTACCTTTATTGCAGCCGTGCATTATTATTACATGCGCGACTATTATTTATCAACGGGTGAAAACCCGACAGCTTTGCGTTACATAGACTGGACTTTAACGGTTCCGTTGATGTGCGTTGAATTCTATTTATTAACTGTAGTAGCAGGTGCTAAGCGCAGCTTAATGTGGAAGCTAATTTTTGCTTCTGTATGGATGCTTGTTTTCGGTTACATAGGTGAAGCTTTTAACCCTGAAGGTGGAAGCACAAGTCATTCTGTAACCTACGGTATACTTTCTACACTAGGATATATATATATTCTCTATGCTGCTTGGTTTGGCGAGGTTGCGCAACTAGCTAAAAACAGTGAAAGTGAAGTAGTAAGAAAAGGAGTTAAAACCCTTGCATGGTTCGTACTTGTAGGATGGGCAATCTATCCAATCGGTTACATGTGTATGCCTGGAGGCTGGTTAAATACAGCATTCGGATGGGGTTCAGAAAATGTTGACCTTTTCTACAACATCGCAGATGCAATCAACAAAATTGGTTTTGGTCTTGTAGTTTATAACATTGCAATTACAGAATCAGCTAAAGTAAAGGCTCCAGCAGCCTAATATTGATCTTAAATTAAGAAAGGCCTTCGGGCCTTTCTTTTTTTATGAATAAGACGTTTTTCATATTCATAGCAAGCTTGCTGTTTTTGATGGCTCTCTTTTCGGGAGGTATCGAACTAAGCCTACAAGAACAATTAAGTTTTTCTTTGATCTCAGTTGTACTTTTAGGTATTCCTCATGGAGCAATAGACAACGTAATCTTTCTTCGTCAGCATGAGGTATCGGCAAAATCATTTTATATTTTCTACTTGATTGCAATTGGATTAAACGCCCTTTTGTGGCTTTACGCACCAATGCTGTCTATTGTTGCCTTTTTATTGATCTCAGCTTATCATTTTGGACAGTCTCAGTTTAGTCATTATAAACTGTTAAAACGCACTACAGTAGTTTTATCCTTTGCTTGGGGAGCTAGCATCTTATCTGCTATGCTGCTTTTTAATTTAGGTGAGCTTAAAGAATTAACTACCACTGTTCAGGGTTTCCAATCTTTTCGATTAAGCCTCAATTCTCAGGCTTTTCTGTCCATGTTCCTATTGTTTAGCTTGATCACTTTAATTTGTTTGTCAATCAACCTTTACAAAAGAAAATTCACGCTTGAGCAGTTTTTGTTTGAAATACTAGTGCTTGCCTTGGTTATATTTAGCTTTTATGTATTTCCATTAATCATTGGTTTTACGCTTTATTTCACTGTTTTACATTCCTTAAAAGTTCTTCAAGAGGAGTACCGGTTTGTTGAGAAATTGTACGATAAATCACTATCCTTAATGGCATTCGGGAAATTATTATTTCCATATACCACTATTTCTGTTTTCGGCATGGGAATAATCTATTTACTCAGTGAATTGAATATACTACCGACGCTTTCTTTCGGTTACCTTTTGTTGATCTTAATTTCCTCCATTACTTTACCACATGCCTTTGTAATGGATCGCTTTTATAAAAAGAAGCAGCAGCCCATTAGCTAAGAGGTCTCATTTTTTCAAAGTAATGATCAAGATCCACATTTCCACCACTTAGGATAATTCCAATTTTCTGATCTTTAAAGAGAGGCTTGTTTTTTAATACTGCAGCAAGTGGAACAGCGCAAGATGGCTCAACGATGATCTTCAAGCGCTCCCAAATCAGTCGCATTGCCTTGACTATTTCTTGATCTGAAGTCAGTAAAATAGCCTCAACTAGCTGTAAAATCAATTTAAAGTTATTGTCGCCCAACGAAGTGAGCAGACCATCAGCTATGGTATTGGGATTATTTTGTGGGATTAATTCACCTGCTTTAAAAGAACGATAGGCATCATCAGCTCCTTCAGGCTCAGCCCCAAATACCTTACAATTATTTGCGTAATAATAGGCAGCTAGAGCCGAACCAGCCAATAGTCCGCCACCACCAACTGGTGTGAGAATGGTATTAAGGTTTGGAACCTCTTTTATCAACTCTTTTGCAGCGCTTGCCTGACCAGTTATCACATCTAGGTCGTCGTATGGAGGAACAAAAATTGCACCTTCTCTTGCTTTAATCTGCTGCATATTTTCTTCCCTTGCCTTTAAATTTGGCTCACAAAAAGTAATCTTTCCACCAAGAGCCTTAACTCCTTCAACCTTTATTTTAGGAGCTGTCCTAGGCATTACAATAAAGGCTTCCATATCCAACGCTCTAGCTGCTTTTGCAACAGCTTGTGCATGGTTTCCAGATGAGTGGGTGACCACTTTTTTGCCTTTACCATTTGCCTTAATTTGCAGCAGGGCGTAAGTAGCACCACGCATTTTAAAGGCGCCAATTTTTTGAAAATTCTCACATTTAAAGTAAATCTCACATCCTGCAAGCGCGTTTATTGAAGTCGATTTTAAAACAGGAGTTTGCTCAATAAAAGGTTTTATGAGCGCATGTGCTTCCTCNATACTAGATTTATGAATGGGAAGTTTTAGTTGTTTTTGCATAGCATTAATCTTGAATAAAACGATAAGCGATGCCTATGTTTAAGCAAAGGATCTCATAATTGATTTCAGTTGGCAGGCCTGAGTTTAAACTGAGATTATTGAATTCACTCTGAAAGATAAAGTAATTTGCTGAGGGTTTTAGGTCTAGGTATTGGTTCAAGTGAATTCTAAAGGCCATGGCAATACCCGCTCCGAATCCACTTTGCTTTTCCGTGCTATTGTTATAAGTCCTTTGCGTATTGGTAATAGGGTCAAATTCATCAATTTCAAAGCTAGGTGAGAAGGCGCTGCCGTAGCTTGCCTGAAACCTTATGTCAAAGTCTACGCTATTGCTTGATTTTGTCAAACCCACGCCTGCAACTAACATCCTCAATTCGTAATTGGTAGCGTTAACTTTGTATTGATTTCCATTTTGGGCAATCAGCCGTCGAGCTACTGCTTGTTCATCTACACCATTTTGGATGCTCCAATAGCCCAAGCTGAGGTGGAATTTATCAAACAGGCGGTAATCAAATTCGATTAGGTTAAAAGCTGTACCGTTCTTAGCTAGAGCAGAATTGGTTGATTCTGTGTTTTGATTGGAGAAATTACCGATAGGTCGGGCGAGTCCTCCACCCAGAGCTACAAATGCTCTTTTTTTATAAGGGTCAACCCCTTTGATCGAATCATTGGTTTCTTGCTCAATTTGAGCAAAGACTACCTGCGAAAAAAGTATAAGAAATAAAAGAAGAAGAGTTGGATTAGGGTTTGTGCAGTTCTTCATTCATTTTAGCCACTTTGTCTTTTAAGCTTTCTTTATACGATACCATTTTGTCTTGTAACTTTTCATCAGCAGTTGAAATTATTTGACAAGCTAGTATTGCTGCATTTTTGGCTCCATTTAAGGCTACCGTTGCTACAGGTACTCCGCCAGGCATTTGTAAGATAGAAAGAATAGAATCCCATCCATCAATAGAATTACTAGATTTGATCGGTACGCCAATTACGGGAAGTGCAGTAGAGGCCGCTACCATGCCGGGCAAATGTGCAGCTCCACCTGCAGCAGCTATAATAACTTGCAAGCCTTTTGATTGGGCTTCTTGTGCATACTGCATCATTTTTTCTGGCGTACGGTGAGCAGATACTATTTCAACCTCGAAGGGGACATTCAACTCCTTTAAAAAGTTGAGTGCATCTTGCATCACTTTCAGGTCAGAGATGCTGCCCATGATAATTCCAATTCTTTTCTCCATAGCTATCTTTTTTTGGCGCTAACTTTAACTTGCTGTTTAATTTTTGTTGCAATAGACTTTGCTTGTTTCAGCTCTTTGTTTACTACTGTAATGTGCCCCATTTTTCTGAAGGGTTTAACCATTTCCTTTCCATATAAATGTGGATAAACCCCAGGATGTTTAAGCGCTTCATCCATACCTATATAAACGGCCTCTCCATTAGCATCTTTTTCACCAAGTAAATTTAACATTACTGATGGTTCTTTTATGCCGGTATCTCCTAAAGGCAGGTCCAAGATCGCTCTTAGGTGTTGGGCAAACTGAGAGGTGTAATTCCCCTCTATGCTCTGGTGTCCGCTATTATGTGCTCTTGGGGCAACCTCGTTTACCATAAGCTTACCTGAACGATCTAAAAACATTTCTACCGCCAATAATCCTACCATATCAAGTTTTTCAATCACGTCTGCGGCAAGTTGATAAGCCTTTGATTCTATTTCCGAACTTACGGCCGCCGGTGAAAAAAGAAACTCTACCATATTGGCTTCCTTATTGAATTCAAGCTCAACTAAAGGAAAATGTACAACTTCTCCACTTTTGTTTCTAGCCACGATTACGGATAATTCTTTATCAAGGTCTACCGCTTCTTCCAACACGGATGGTGCATCAAAGGCTTTGCTCAGCTTATGCGGGTCTTTCAACGATTGCACCCCGTAGCCATCGTAACCTGATTTTCGCAATTTCTGAAAGATGGGGAACTTCAAGTTCGCATCTTCTATTTCAGCTTTGCTTTCTATTAATTGAAAAGCTGAGCTAGGAATGTTGTTTTTTTGGTAGAATTCTTTTTGTAAGCCTTTATCTTGAATGAGCTTTAATACCCGCGGTTGCGGATAAACCAAAACCCCTTCTTTTTCTAATTCTGCAAGTGCATCTGCATTTACATCTTCAAACTCTATGGTTATGACTTGTTTGTCTTTTCCAAAATTGTAAACAGTTTCAAAGTCCTTGAAATCACCGCAAACAAATTCATTGGCCAAGGTTTTACAAGGTGCATTGGCTGAGGGGTCGAGTATATCGATATGTAGATTTAAGTTGTAGGCCTCTTGAAGTGTCATTCTACCAAGCTGACCGCCGCCTAGCATACCAATTTTAAAATTTTCAGAGTGAATGTTTTGGTTCATGTTCATAGATCTTCCTACAAAGGTAGTTTGAATTTGTTTGTTAATAAACTCTCTTTAATTGCCTGTCTTAGCCTTCTAGAATTCCTAAATTTGCTTTCTAAAGACAGAAAAAGTCCCCTTTGAAACGAATCAAAATTCACGATAAGGTTTTCGAACCCTTCTTATCTCAAGCGCGCATTCAAAGCGCTGTTAAAGATGTTGCCTCAAAACTACACCATCAATATATTGGAAAACAACCCATTTTTATTGGGGTGTTAAATGGTAGCTTTTTTTATATAGCCGACTTGGTGAAACACATNGACTTCGATTGCGAAGTTTCCTTTGTAAAAGTGGCCTCTTATCAAGGAACCAAGAGCACAGGAAATGTTCGGCAGTTAATTGGTTTAGATCAATCAGTGAAAGACCGCCATGTGATCGTGGTTGAAGATATTGTAGACACCGGCAACACAATTGAGGCTGTTACGGATCAGTTGAGAGGGATGGGTGCAAAAACCATCGCGGTTACAACCCTACTCTTCAAGCCTGAGGTTTACGAGAAGGAGTTAAAAATAGATTTTCCCGCAATAGAAATAACCCCTGAGTTTGTAGTGGGTTATGGACTAGACTATGATGGTTTAGGAAGAAATTTAAACGAGATATTTGTTTTATCAAAAGAGCAAAGCATTAAAGAAAACAAGAACATGTTAAACATTGTACTTTTTGGCCCTCCAGGCGCAGGTAAAGGAACTCAAGCTACTAAATTGAAAGAGGTTTACCAACTTACTCATTTATCTACAGGCGATATACTGAGAAATGAAATCAAACAAGCTTCTGAGCTAGGCGAAAAAGCAAAAAGCTATATGGACAAAGGAGAGCTAGTTCCCGATGAGCTTGTAATCGACATGATCGAAAAGTGTTTGCAAGAAGCAAAAGACGCAAATGGTTTTATCTTTGATGGTTTCCCTAGAACAACTGAGCAAGCGAGAGCCTTAGATAGCCTATTGCAAAAATACAACACCGAGATTGACGTTATGCTTTCTTTGGAGGTTGATGACGAGGAATTGGTGGCGCGAATTGTTCAGAGAGGTAAAGATTCAGGAAGAGAAGACGACAAGAACGAATCTGTAATCTTTAATCGAATTGTGACCTACAATAAAAAGACTGCTCCTTTGAAGAAATACTATTCGGAACAAAATAAATATCAATCCATTAAAGGGGTTGGAGAAATTGAAGATGTATTCAAGAGACTTCAAACTGCTATAGACGAAATTTAGAGCCTTATTCCTGAAATCAGGATATCGTCAACTTGTTCTTCCTTCTGCATCCATTCTGCTAGGGCATTTTTTACGATATTTTCTTGCTCGAGCATAGGCAGATGAGTGATTCGTTCAATCATATTAGCAACGTTCTTACTCATAAACTTTTTTCCTCTTGGTCCTCCAAATTGATCGGGATAACCGTCTGAAAAGAGATAAAAGCAATCTCCTGTATCGTATGGAATTCGATGGGTATTAAACTCTTTTCTGTGTCTTGAAACTCCCCCAATAGAGAATTTGTCGCCTTTAATTTGATAGAGCTCTCCCATTTTGGTGTAAAACAGAGGTCTCATTGCACCCGCATACTCAACCTTTTTGTGCTCAAAATTTACCGTGATAATGCCAAGCTCCATTCCATCCTTGCTATTGCGGTCTGTTGCTTTGTTTTGATTTAAGGCAATGCGTACCCTTTTATCGAGTTCTCTTAAAATAACACCCGGATCGAATATCTTTTGGTCTGAAACTATTTCGTTGAGTTGAGTATAGCCAATGATCGACATAAAAGCTCCTGGNACACCATGNCCTGTGCAATCTACTACGGCAAANATTGCTTTATCTTTTCTTGCTGAAAACCAATAAAAATCCCCACTTACTATGTCTTTGGGAGAATAATAGATAAACGAATCCGGAAAATAACTTTTGATCTTTGGCTGTTCAGGTAAAATTGATGCCTGAATGCGTTTTGCGTAATTAATACTTTCTCGAATTTCTTTGTTTTGGGTCTCTACGAGTTCTTTTTCCTTAAGGAGATCATGTGTTCGCTCTTCAACTTTTTCCTCTAATGTGTTATTTAGCCTTTGCAGTTCTTTATTTGCCTGATCTAGATTTGCCAAACTATCTTTCAAGGCTTTTTCTGATCGTTTTTTATCTGTAATATCTCTAATAATTCCTTGATATGCAGAAACTTTACCATCAGAATCTTTTATAACAATACTGTTNAGCAAGCAAATTAATTCTGTTTTTCCATCTTTCTTTTTAAGCCTTACTTCATAGTCAGAAACCTCACCCGTTTTAGCAAGTTCGTTTTTTAAATTCATTCGGTCATTAAGGTCCCAATAAAGATCACCAACACCAATCGCCTCTAACTCAGTTTCATCATATCCCAGAAGTTTTCTCCCTGCAGGATTAAGGTCAATGAATTTACCATCTACGGTAGACATGTATATAACGTCCGTGGACCTCAAAAACAGTTTTCTATACCTTTCTTCACTTGCTCTTAATCTTTCTTCAGTAAGTTTTCTCTCAAGTGCATAAGCAATCGATTTAAGTAGTTGATCACTGCTGAGTTCGTTCTTTACCAGAAAGTCCTGTGCACCCTTATTAACAGCATTTCTGCCAATATGGTGATCCGCGAATTCTGTAATTACCACAAATGGAGTGAGTGGGTACTTTTTAAAGAGATCATTAAAAGTATAAATGCCATAACTGTCGGGTAAGAATAAGTTAAGTAGCACCAATTGTATGGTTTCATTACTTAAGATTTCAGTTGCTTCTGCTAAGCTACTCGCATGAAATAGGTCGAATTCATCCTCTTTGCTTTCGGCTAACATTTCGCCTAAAGCAATTGCATCATTTTCTGAACTCTCTACGATTAGTAGCTTTACCTGCTCTAAATGGTCATTGTCATTTGTTGATACCTCATTTTTCATGCTCGTTCCAAATATAATAGGATTTAGATTATTGGTGCTTTAAATAGAAGGGTTGGAAATTAAAATGCCAAAAGAAAGGCATTGACCTGCTCTTGCTAATTTATGCTTTACCTTTGCAAGATATGTCAAACGCTAACTTTATAGATTACGTAAAGATCTGCTGTCGCTCCGGAAGAGGAGGTTCAGGATCTCCTCATCTACATCGTGACCGATTAACTGCCAAAGGTGGTCCCGACGGTGGAGACGGCGGTAGAGGAGGGCATGTTGTTATTCGTGGAAATAAACAGCTGTGGACTTTACTGCATTTGAAATATCAGAAACACGTAATTGCAGGCAGCGGCAACAATGGTGGGGCAAGCATGAGCACAGGCAAGCAAGGAGAAGATAAGGTTATTGAAGTACCTATCGGGACTGTTGCAAAGCTTGATGCTGATGGTACTCAATTGGTAGAAATACTAGAAGATGGTCAAACCTTCACTTTAGTTCCCGGAGGAAGAGGAGGTCTTGGAAATGTTCACTTCAAAAGTTCTACCCAACAGACTCCACGCTTTGCTCAAGAAGGTGAGGCCGGGAAGGAAGAGTGGGTGGTACTTGAATTGAAAGTGCTTGCAGATGTTGGTTTAGTTGGCTTCCCGAATGCGGGTAAATCAACTCTACTTTCTGTTCTCTCTGCAGCCAAACCAGAGATTGCTAATTATCCTTTTACCACTTTAACTCCCAATTTAGGGTTGGTTCAATACCGCGATCACCGCTCATTTGTGATGGCAGATATTCCAGGTATCATCGAAGGGGCGCACGAAGGGAAAGGGCTTGGATTGAGGTTTTTAAGGCATATTGAAAGGAATGCAGCTTTGCTTTTTATGGTTCCTGCAGATGCTAGCGACATCAAAAAAGAATACGCTATCTTACTAAATGAATTGAGTCAACATAACCCCGAACTGCTTGATAAGAGAAGACTACTTGCCATTACAAAGTCCGATTTACTAGACGAAGAGTTGATGCAGGAAATGAAAGAGGACTTACCTGATGTGGCTTGCATATTCATTTCTTCAATTGCCCAATTGAACCTGATGCAGCTAAAAGACCATCTCTGGAAATTGATTAATCAACCTTCATGAATACCGTAGAACATTGGGATCGGGAGCTTTTTTTATGGCTCAATTCCATGCATTCTCCTGTATTAGATGAGATTATGTGGTGGATTTCAGGGAAGATTGAATGGCTGCCTTTGTATGTGATCTTACTTTTTTTCCTTTATAAGAAGTATGGCAAAAATCTACTATGGATTCTACTAGCTGTGGCTGTACTCATAACCCTTTCAGACCAATTGTCTGTTCACTTGTTCAAAGAGGTTTTTCAGCGTTATCGTCCCTGTCATAATTTAGAAATAATGAATCTAGTGCAAACGGTAAACGATAAATGTGGAGGGAAGTACGGTTTTGTTTCCAGTCACGCTAGCAATTCCTTTGCCTTAGCAGTTTTTATTGGCTTGTTACTTAAACGAAAGTCATATCGCTACGCGCTTCCCTTATTAATTGTTTGGGCTTCTACGGTATCTTATAGCAGGATTTACCTTGGAGTTCATTATCCACTAGATGTAATTGGAGGTGGCATGCTTGGCGCTTTAATAGCGCTATTGGTTTATACTATTTTAATTAAGCTAACAGCTCATAAATTAGACCAATGAAACAGCTATTACTGGTAGTTTTAGGCGGAGGTTTGGGAAGTGGAGTAAGGTATTTGTTTGCTAGGTTTAGCTTAGACTATTTAAACTTAAGCTTACCCTGGGGAACATTAATGGCCAATGTATTAAGTTGCATCCTTGTTGGCTTGATTATCAGCTCTGAGCATTTATTTCCTTCTAACCTTCGTTTGCCTATGCGCCTGTTTTTGATGATGGGCTTCTGCGGTGGCTTATCTACTTTTTCCACTTTCAGTTATGAAATGGTTAGCTTGTTTAAGCAAGGCATGTGGACTTTTGCAATGCTTAACCTTGGCTTAAGCTTACTTTTAGGGATAGGGGTTATTTTTGCCTTGACTACAAAAACCTAGGCAATGTCTTTATTCCGTAAACTTAATCTCTCTTTAATAATAGGCTTACTTTCAGTTAGCAGCAATTTTGCCCAAACTACTTCTCCAAAACTTGTCGTTGGTGTTGTGGTAGATCAAATGCGTTATGATTATTTGCAACGTTATTGGGATTCTTTTGGAGAAGAGGGTTTTAAGCGCTTAGTAAAGCAGGGCTTTGCCGTTAATAACGTAAACTACCATTACAAGCCTACTTACACTGGACCAGGACATGCTTCTATTTTTGCAGGAGCACCGCCTGCAAAACACGGTATTGTTGGTAATAATTGGTACTCTAGAGAAGAGGGGAAAGTAGTTTATTGCGCAGAGAGTAGAAAGGATGATGGAAGCTATTGGATGGCACCGAGCAGGATGAAAGGCAGAAATTTAGCAGACCAAATAAAACTTAGATACGGAGCCAAAGCCAAATGCTATGGCGTTTCATTAAAGGACCGGGGCGCTATTTTACCTGCAGGGCATATGGCAGATGCAGCTTTTTGGTTTGATGGTAAAGCAGGCCTTTGGATAAGCAGTGAATACTATGAAAAGCAAAACCAAGCTTTTCTTGAAAGCTTCAATAAAATTGATCTGTTGGAACGCTATTTAAGAAAACCTTGGCAACTCTCAAAGGAGCAAGATCACTATCAAACTTCCTTTGCAGACTCTAACGCTTACGAAAAACCATTGGTAAAAAAAGGAGGAATCACTTTTCCGTATAATTTACTCGAAGCATACAGGAAAGAAGGCTATAAGGTATTAAAGTCCATTCCACAGGGTAATACTATGACAACTGACTTTGCAATAAGTCTGTTAAAAGAAGAAGCGCTTGGCCAAGATGCAGTTCCTGATTTTTTATCCATTAGTTATTCTGCTACAGATTATGTTGGTCACACTTTTGGAGTTGGATCTCGCGAGGTTCAAGATACCTACATCAAACTTGATCAAGATATAGCCAATTTGCTAGTCAAATTAGACCAAGAGGTCGGAGAGGGCGAATACCTACTTTTTCTAACTTCAGACCATGGCGCAGGGGAGCCAAGAAACTTCTTAAAAGACGCTAAACTTCCTAATGGTCGTTTTTCTACAAGGGACATAAAAAATAATTTAGATTCTGCTCTAGATCAAAAGTTTGGACCAAGAGATTGGATAGATGCTTTTATTAACTTAAACGTATATTTTAATACCAAAGCATTAGAGGAGAAGTCCATAAAAGCTCAAGATGTGCTTGAATATGCAAAACGATACTTGTCTAAACTTAAAGGAGTAAAAGCCGTTTGGAGTGCAAGCTCAAAAATTGCCCACTCACATTTCAACTCCATGGTAGAGAATGGCTATGAGCCCGAAGAGTCGGGAGATTTGATCTTGCTGGAACAGGCTTCTTGGACTAGTTACTCAGATAAAGGCTCAACCCATGGTAGTCCCTATCATTACGATACGCATGTGCCACTTCTTTTTTATGGAAAAGGCATTAAGCCGGGTAAAACCAATCAAAGCTATAGCATTGCGGCAATAGCTTCAACTGTAGCACACCTCATTCATCTTGCAGAACCTGAATTAAGCAAAGGTGAGATAATTATAGAATTAATGGATTAAAAAAACCGACATAGCTTTAAGCTATGCCGGCATCACAAATCACTCTTAACTAACCAATAACTTAAGAGTAAGAAAGTCGGTCTCCACTTACACCGCGGTTTTCAAAATGTATGTCGATAAACGGTGTTTTAATAAGGTTAAAGTAGTTCTGTCTTTTTATGTATTTAGGCTTCTGTAATTCGTCTTTTATGGCGTAAAAGTGTGAACTATCAAGGTTAAAGCTATAAGCCTCGATGGATGAGGTGCTCATTGAATTTAGAGTTTGAAGGGCTAGCTTATTTTTTCCTTCTCTTATCAGGCCTTTTATTTTTAGGTAAGTCAGGATGTTGTTTAAATAGTGCTTTGTAAATCCAAATGGAAGCGAATTAACCTTAGTCTGACAATTATTTAAAAGATCGGCTAGCGACTCCTCCTTAGCATAGAGCAATTGAGTTTGCCCCGCTTCTAGGCTAAGGATTAATAGGCTAATTAGACAAAAACTTTCGTTCACGGGGCTAGCATTTTCACAGGCCAATTTTCTGATTTGTTTGAAGATTCTAATTTGCCTCTTTTTTAGTTCTTCATTCTTTGATTCATTTAAAGTGCCGTTTAGTTCTTCTAATAATTCAACCAATAGGCTGCTTGCGTGATTAATTTTTTGGTACTTCTTAAAAAGGTGCTCGTAAACTGTTTTTAAGGGACTATTCTTATTTAAACGAACCAACTCTTTTAGCAAAGGAGTTGAAACTTCCTCAATACCATAAAATTTTAGTTGATTGAAAAGATCAGCTAATTTTTCTTCCCTCTTTTTGTAATCAGCTTCAGCATTTCCATGTAGCATATAAAACATGCTGGTTAGAATTAGTTCTTGATAATGAACATCTTTTAGTTCGAAATACTCTAGACAAGACCTGTAAATAATGCGTTCAAAAATCTTGAAAGTATTGTATTCCAGGTTTCCTTTTAATTCATCGACTTTGTGGAGGTCTTCCTCTCGATAGGCTTTAAAAAGATCAAGACTTACATCAGCATAAGCGTAGTTTTCTTCCAAAACAGATTCTATACCTTGAATTTGTTTGTCCGTTAACTTGCTTATTATGTAAGATACTTCGAGCATTTATCTATAATTGAGAACTAAGTTAAAGAGCTAGTTTGTCAAAACAAGTCCCAATTATCTCAAAAATAAACAGCAGAAAGCTGTTAAAATTTATATCAGTAAACTTTAACAGCTTTATATTAAATGATTTAAGTGTTTTTTACTTAAACAACAGAATTAATAGTTTTTACGGCTCAGGTGTATATCCTGGCTCGTTCCATTCTTCCCATCCACCTCCATCTTCCGTTTCAGTTTCTTGCGCCTCTGCTATTTCTTGATTTAATTGTTCTTCTGTGTATCCATCATAGTCAGAAGGAGTTCCATATCCGAGTAATGAAATTAGTAATGTAATCAATGCTGCCATAATTTTATTTTTTTAAAGGTTCATATCAAAACTAAAGGCATAATTTTGACTTGCAAGGGACAAATCATCGCTATTCTAACAGTGAAACCGTGTTAAATTATTGCGTAAACTCCCTTCAATCTACTATATAATAATGCTTTGGTCTTACATTTATAACTTCATCACCTAAGCATGGCCGAAAAGCATTTTTTTCACTTAAAGGATCTGGTAAGTCGCTTAAGTTCCAAAGAACAAAAGGTAGCGATGAGGCATTTAACGGATTATCGTAACGATGTTCTGGCTCGGCAAACCAAAATGTTCTTATTATATCAAAGTATTTTAAAGGAACCTGATATAAAGTATGATAAAGCTAAGAAGCTTATTTCCTCTAAACACTCAACTGGTGTTTTCTCTCAATTGTGCAGAAGAACTTATAACCGGTTGAAGGAGTCTTTGATCCTCGAAGTAAATATCCACCGAGAGGAAAGATACAGCAAGGTATTCCAGAAAAAGTTTAGCCTGCGCAAAGAAATAGTACAAAATCAAATTTTAAGTGGCCGGGGATTAATAGAAGAGGCTTGGCATGAAAATGAAAAGCTGATAAAACAAGCCAAGCGTTATGAGTTGTATGATGAGTTATTGGAACTGCTTTATACCCAGCAAGATAAATCCGTTAGTTATAAAGGCTTTAAAGAATATGAGCGTCTTGAGCAAGAAATCAAGCAGTTCGAAAATATCAGAAGTCTATTTCAAAAGGCTAGAGGAGCTTTGAATTCCTATTACTTGAGGGTAAATTACTCCAACAGCAGGGAAGGGAATTTTAAATTAATGAAGAAAACTTTCAGCAACCTTCAGCAATATGCCGAGGAGTCTGGCTCTAAACATATCAAAAGCCTGTCTTATTTGATTGGGATGGAGTATTATTTTCAAAAAAAGAATTACAAAAAGAACATTAGTATAGGTGAGCAATTTCTAGAACTAATAAGAAGTTCACCAAGTGTAAATTCGAAGCAGCGAGAAGTTTACATATTTAATAATTTGATCAGGAATGCAGCTTACAGTGGTCAGTTCAGCCTTGCAGATTCTTACCTTGAAAAGGCTTTAGGGGTTCAGCTTAACTCTGGAAGTAAGAACCTTTACAAATTACTAGAGCTTAAATTGTTCGTAAATTTCTACAAGGAAAACCATGGTTTATCTCAAGAGCTGATTGAAACGCTAGAAAAGTCTCCTGTGGCTAAAGGTGAGTTGTATCAAACAAAGTTGAATTACTACAAATCCATGTTGTATTTTGTAAGAGGAGAGTTTAAGAATGCTAGCCTTTTACTCAGAAACCTCCCATTACTTGAACTTGACAAGGAAGGCTGGAATATCCACATTAGGATTATGCGTGTTCTTTGTTCTATAGAAATGGGTAGAGAGGATTTAATTGACTACGATTTTTCTAATTTAAGAAAAACGGTATGGCGAACTAATCCAAAACAGTCTTTAAGTAATCGTCTTAAAACTTTAATTGACTTACTAATCTCCCTTGATTCATGCGACTATAATTACATTACTTTTTTCGACAAGAATGATAAAGTGATCGAGGAATTAAGTGCACCAATTGGCAGCGATTTAGGTTGGAGTCCGTTTGGGGCAGAAATGGTGCTTCTGCATGATTGGTTTTATGCAAGATCACAAGGTCAAGCCTATCGTCCGAATTTGAATCGATTCCAGTAAAAAACTCCGCATCAGGCGGAGCTTTTAAGCTTGATTAGCTATTTATGGCATTTTGAAAAAATTCAGGCTCTTAAGTTTTAGATCATGCTTTTTTATTGGCCTTTTTTCATTTTCCATTTTCAGTCTGCTATTTTGCTCACTATCTGATTGTTTATAGAAATTCAGCAAAAACAGAGATAACACCAGCGTGCAAACACAAAGTAACGGTATCAGCCTTTTCACGATAAATTTCGATTTAAAGATTAACAGTTAGACTGTCAGTTTCCTGCGCTTCTTCAGCATTTAGCCATGCACAATCCAAGCAGCTTAAACCATCTTTAGTCATTTGCCAATGATGTTCTAGCATATCATCATCATGCGTATTTGAAACATTGTCAACATCGTAGATTACCCTTGCTGCTTCTTGCTTAAAGTATACCGTCTTGCCCTCAGGAACTCCGATACTTACTATTACTTCTTGCTTTCTAAACTTGTCTGATAGTGGCACTCGAATTAACTCACTGAAAAGTAATTCATTATCAATTAGGTAGTATTCTACATTGATATTTTTAGCCAATTCGCCTGCTACTTTTCGGTTAGGGCCGTTTGATTGTTTTTTCAAGTACAATTCAAATTCACTGCTTCTGCTTTTTACAACATTCAAATCTAAATTATTGAGGAAGAGCGAGTCTGATTCAATGAAAAAGTCATTGTTTTCATCTAGAATTCCTTTTTCGGTGACCAAACTGCTAAGCACAAGTGTATCGCTTGGGGATTCGTCCAGTTTTATAGTTTCAATATAGGTCTGTTTAGAGGCAAATTGTCCTGCGGTAGAACTTCCACTGATCAATACTAAAATGATACCAATTGCCCAGAGTGAAACTGCTGTAAGGCCAATAGCTTTAAATTGTGGTCCTTTAAAGCGAAATAACATTTTAAGTCCTCCATATAGAATGCCTAAAAGTGGAATAATTACAATTAAGCAAACACCGGCAAGTCCTAGTCCGTAAATCAGATCTGAACTAAAAAATAGGGCAGCATGTTCTGATAGCCAATTTTCATCAATTTGACTGTTGTTGAGCTGTATGTCAAAAGGTGCACCTATAGATATTACGGTAAAAGTTGCGAGGGCAATTAAGGCTCCTATTACTAAGAAGAAAGCCAAGATCTTTAGCACAAGTACTACTGCGTAATACAAGATTTTACCGATGAAGTCGAAAAAACGATAAATTCCATGCTTTGCCTTACCGGCAAACTCATTAGCATTGCTGCCGTCTACTTTTTTTTTAAAGTGCGAAAATTCGCCCTTTATGGCATTACCAATGTTGTCAACATTTACGGGTTCACCTTTCATCTCGAGTTTTTCAGCTGTCGTTTTGGCTGTAGGAATCAAGATCCAAAGAATAATGTAGATGAGTAAGCCTGTTCCAAACCCTGCCAGTAGAGCGGCTAGGAAAATTACCCTGAACCAAACTTTATTAACGCCGAAGTAATATCCAATTCCTGAACATACTCCACCAATTAAGTTATCATCCTCATCCCGATAAAGCTTTTTGCTTGCAAATTCACTGTTTGTTGATTTTTCTTTACGCTTCTCTTCCTCAAACTCTTCATCACTCATGTAAGCTTCAGGTTCACCCATGGTTTCAATAACCTTTCTTACATCTTGCATGATGATTACCTCTTTTCCTTGCTTGAGCTTTTCGCTGAACAATTCGGCTATCCTGGCTTCTATGTCTGCCATGATTTCTTCTTTACCTTCAGCATCATGAAAATATTTTCGTATTGTATTCAGATACTGGTGTAAGTGGTCGTATGCCTCAGTTTCTATGTGAAAAACCACTCCGCTAATGTTTGCTGTAACTGTCTTATTCATTGGTATTGATTTTATCTATTATTTCTTTTTTCTAGTTAGGTTTACCGCATTGACCAAGTCTGTCCAAGTGCTTTCTAATTCTTTTAAAAATTCGCTTCCAACTTCTGTTAAAGCGTAATATTTTCTTGGAGGTCCTGACTTGGATTCTTCCCAGCGATATTTTAATAAACCGGCGTTTTTAAGTCGAGTAAGCAAAGGATATAAGGTGCCTTCTACAACAATTAGTTTTCCTTCTTTGAGTTGATCAATTATTTCAGAAGGATAGGCCTCCTTGTTTTCTAAAATAGAAAGAATGCAAAACTCCAATACTCCTTTGCGCATCTGCGCTTTTGTGTTTTCTATCTTCATTCGTTATGATGTTTTATTCTGTTTCTTCTTCACTGAGCTTGATGTAAAATGACATCAGAATCAATTGGTTTTCACCATCTATTACACAATGTAATTCATCAATCTCCCCTTTGCTTTTGTTCACCCAGAAGGAGGCGTCACTTTCTTCCTGATTCTCTGCTTCCTTTTCAAATTTATAGGGCTGGAAACCTTCCTTTTGGAATAGCTTATTCACTTCATCTCTTTCAATTGATTCTTTTAGTATAAGAAGTTTACCACCTGAAAATTTACCCTTTAGTCTCTCGTCTTCATTGTCTATATTCAAATCAAAATCAAGCATTTTCTCCAAGCCCCCCGAGAAGCTTATTGAAAAGTTTTCATATTGCGCTTCTAGTTTTTGATAGATATTATCTGCATCTGTACTTTTTGGAGTGGCAGCCACGTTCAATAAAAATAAGAGGGCTAAAATGGGATAGGTGTATTTTTTCATAGTTGTTTGTTTAAGTGCTATGCAAAGATATGTACAAAAAAAGGTAATATGCAATACATAGTACCATAAATATTTTAATATTCCTTCATTGTATGTCATAATAAATTGACAATCAATAGTTAGTGGGTTGGTATTTTTTAATATTAAAATAATTTCAAAAGCCAATTCTTCTACTTAATATTGATTTATGGAAATATTTTTACACTCTGAGGCATGGATTAGCCTTCTCACATTAACCTTCTTGGAAATTGTATTGGGCATTGATAACATTATATTTATCTCGATTGTATCTGACCGACTTCCAAAGGAGTCTCAATCAAAAGCGCGAACCATAGGGCTACTTCTGGCGATTGTGATGAGAGTGGCTCTACTTTTTGCCATCTCATGGATTGTACACCTTACTGAGCCAATTCTAACAATTGTTGATTATGAGCTTAGCTTTCGAGATCTGATTCTGTTTGCTGGCGGGCTTTTCCTTTTGGCAAAGAGTACCTCCGAAATTCATCAAAAGATTGAAGGGGAGGAGGAAGGAGGTAGCGAAGCAGTTAAAGCAGCTTATACCATGTCTAGAGCCATCGTGCAAATCGTCTTGCTTGACCTCGTTTTCTCTTTCGATTCTATTCTTACAGCTGTAGGATTATCTGATCAATTGCTTATAATGGTTATGGCCGTAGTAATTGCCTTACTTATCATGCTTGTTTTTGCTAAGAAGGTGAGCGAATTTGTAAACAAAAATCCTACAGTCAAAATGCTAGCCTTAGCCTTTTTAATTATGATAGGAACACTGCTTATTCTAGATGCGGCTCACGTGCACGTTCCTAAAGGCTACATCTACTTTTCTTTGGTATTTTCTTTGTTTGTTGAATTTCTAAATCAACGCCTTCGCCGAAAAAAGTCTTAAGCTAAGCCTCCTCAGCCTCAAGAGTAGAATAATCTTTTAGGATATTGTAAACGCTATCTCTCTCTAGTGGTTTTCTACCAACAGCTTTGATCAGTTCAACTATTTGTTCCGTGGTCATGCTTGGGGATTGTTCTTCGGCCCCTGCCATTGAATAAATTTTAGTTGAGTCGTCAATCGTACCATCAATGTCATTCACTCCATAATTTAAACTTAATTGAGCTGTATCTCGGCCGATCATAGGCCAATAGGCTTTTAAGTTTTTAAAATTATCCATGAAAATTCTAGCAATGGCGTAGGTTTTCAAGTCATTGATTACAGAGACTTCATCTATATGAGACATTTGATTGTTGCCATTTCTAAACTTGAGAGGAATGAAGGTATTAAAACCGCCCGTTTTATCTTGTAAGTTTCTCAGACGATTCATGTGATCAATCAGGTGTTCTGCCTCTTCTATATGGCCATAAAGCATGGTTGCGTTAGAAGGCATGCCAATTTCATGAGCCGCTTGGTGAATAGCTAGCCATTGGTCAGAAGAACATTTGTCTTTACAAATTTCGTTTCTTACTCCTTCATCAAAAATTTCTGCACCACCTCCCGGCAGTGAATCTTGTCCATGATCTTTTAAAATTTGTAAGCCTTCTTTGTAAGAAACTTTTGCTTTCCGACACATGTACTCAAGTTCAACTGCTGTGAAGGCTTTTACGTGAAGGCTTGGTCTTACAGTTTTAATTCGCTTGATCAAATTGGCAAAATAATCTAAACCCATCTTGGGGTGAACCCCACCCACAATATGAACTTCTGTAACATCAGTTCCCTCGTAAGATTTAACCTTCTCAATGATTTCATCTTCACTCATCTCCCAAGCATCATAATCTCCTTTTTGACGAATCAGTTTAGAATAGGCGCAGAACTTGCAATCAAAAACGCAAATGTTGGTTGGTTCTACATGAAAGTTTTTATTGAAATAGGTATTGTCCCCATGTAAATTCTCACGAATATAGTTGGCTAAAGTGCCTACAAAATTCAGGTCTGCCTTTTTAAATAGAACCACCCCTTCGTCAAAAGTGATTCGTTCATTTTGAATCACTTTTTCTACAATATTTTTTAGGTCTGAATCTTGGGTGTGGTCTTTTAGAAATTCAATATTCATAGTATGTGTTTGTTTTGCAAAAATAAGCGGAATAAATTCCACTAAAACACCACAAGCTTTTTAGAAAGTCTAATTTCTTCAGTTTGGCATTCGATAAAATACAAGCCTTTTTCAAGAGCTGAAGTGTTAATTTGATAACCATTTTGCTGAGTTATTGTTTCAGCTTTTACAAGCTGCCCACTTAAGCTGAAAAGTCTTAACCGATGTGGTTTTTTCATGGCTTCTCCACCTAATTTAACAAAGGTTCTTTCAGTGCAAGGGTTAGGGCTAATGTAAAAATTTTGACTCAACGTTCTCTCTGTTAACCCAACTGGCATACAACCATCTGAAAGTAAGAGTGAGCTTCTAGAGGCAACTACTGCATTCCGCATTCTTTGTTTCTGTCCTTCTGTAAAGTTTCCCATGCAGCGGTCATATAAATAACCCATGAAGTTGCTCAACATGTCTTTGCTACCGCAGCTCGAATCAGGTGGTGAAGGGCATTTTTCATAGATTACACCTTGTAGTGGTGTGTCAGCTATTTGGTCATCTGTTGAGCAACTTTCTGAATTACCCCACGGATGAAGCAAGTTTAACCAGTGTCCCACCTCATGTGTAGTTGTTCTGCCTCTGTCATAATTGGGTTCAACATTTCCTGTATTTCCAAAATTAGAATAATGAATAACCACCCCATCTTGATCAGCAGGGGACCCAGGTGGGAATGCGAAGCCTGCAACATTTTCTCCAAGATCGCATACCCATATATTCAGGTAGTGATCTCTATCCCAAATAGGCGAAACTCTATAATATTGGTTGCCTAGACCAATATTATCAATACTGGTAGCAGTTCTTATAATACCATTTGTGGAATTGCCATTAGGATCACGATTGGCTAAGCAAAACTCAATCGCCACATCAGCTTTTGAAAAGCCGGCTTCTACATTAGTGGTGTCTGCATTTTTTAGTCTGTAGTCTTCATTTAAAACGTTTATTTGCGATAAGATCTGACTGTTGCTAATATTTTCACTTTGGTCTTTATAAAGCACATGAACCACCACTGGGATTAGAAAAACAGTTTCTGACTTATTTGTTTTTTGATTATACTTCTGTATTTTTCTCTGCGTTTCAATAAACTCAGTGGTTTGCGCTACAGCTTGAAGTTTATCATCAAACAAACATCTACTTTGCGCTGCAAGCAATGAAGGAATTAATAAAAAGAGGAAGAAGTATACTCTATATTTCATTAACTCAAATATCTGAATAAATTTAAAGCAACTATTTGACTTCTTATGCGTCTAGTAAGTGTAAGTATTTGTGGTAGATAACTTACAAATCTCAAAAGCCCCTTCTCCCTGGAGGGGCTTTTCTACTGGCAGAAGCTGCAATAGTTAGCTTTTACGTTATGTTCAAAAACTGTTTCCTTGTTAAGCAATTGACTCATTACGTTTGTAATCAATTTATTAAAAACTGCTGTTTGATTTTTCTCGTTCAATTCAATAAATGCCTGACTAGAGTTTTTCATAGAAATGATGCCTGCCTTGGTGTTTGAATCCAATTCATTCAAAGCAGCTAAGTAAAATAAAAGCTGAACCATTTTAGCTTTGCTTCCCTTCAATATCGTTTGAGGGTCACTAGCTTTTAAGTCAGCGTAGTTTGTTCTGCCACTTTTGTAATCAATCAGCCTTTTTTGATCATTTACATAATCTACTCGGTCTATTTTTCCTCTCAAGTAAAGGGTTTCCATTCCTACAATTTGCATCTGATAAGAGGACCTAAAGGGCTTTTCTACTTCACCAACAATTAATTCCTTCCCAGATTTAATTATATTTTGATCTATTTGAATTAGGTTGGTCAAATAGCGTAAGCTTGCTCCATAAGCAAGTTTGTGCTTTCCTTTTAAGACTTTTAAGCCAAACTGATTTGTAAACTGTTTATTTAATTCTAGTCCTGCTTCATCTGCAATCGTGCTCAGTTTTTTTAAGCTAAGAGGAGTGCCTAAAAAGGGTTGGTAAAGGTTTTCTAAACTATCATGCAAAATAGTACCTAAAACATTGGCTTCAATTTCATTGCTGAGTTTTTCTTCTTCTTTTAAGCCAAGTATATACCGATGGTAAAAATCTAAGGGACAGCTCAAGTAGGTATTAAGGGCAGAAGCTGAAAGTCCTTTCTCAACTAATTGAATCACTTTCTTGATAGCCTGCTCATTATTTTCAATAGCTTGTTTGAGCTCAATGGTTTTACCAAGTTTAGTGTCAACAGCAATTTTGTTCACTTCAATTTTCGAATTCTTTTGCGTCGCTTCTTCTTCTAACTGACTTAAAAACCGGCTTTTTTCTCCACTCCCTAATTGCCCGATTTGGGTATTGTAGATTAAGTCTGCACGTTTTGTTCTTTGCAAAGCTCTATAGAAGTGGTAAGCATAAATACTATCTTTTTCCTGATAAGAAGGTAGCCCATACTTTCTTTTTACATCAAAGGGTATAAAAGAGTTTTGTTTTCTTCCTGCCGGAAGGGTGCCTTCGTTTAATCCGCAGAAAATGATCCGCTCAAAATCCAGCAACCTGCTTTCAAGTACTCCCATCAGCTGCAAGCCCGAAAGCGGTTCTCCTACAAATGAAACCTCGGCTTCAGCAATAGATTGTTCATACAATGATTCTAGGTCTCTGAAATTTTTTAATAAGCCATGTTCTGCTTGAATCTCATCTAGCTTATTAAATTGCTGTTTGAAATGAGCTAAATATTCCAACTCTACTTCATTCTTACAATTGAAAGCCTGGCTCATCAAGTCGTCTACTAAATAATGTAAGCTTGAAATTATGTTTGGTACCAGCTCTTCAGAAGGAAAAACAAATAAGTCAAAACCAATTTCTTTATTTACTGCACTCAAAATTGGATGGGGAACCCATAAAAGTGATCCTTTTGTAATTTTCTCTTTTAATGCTTTTAAAGCATTTGTACTTTGTTGAGAAAGTGATTGACAAAGCGGATGTTCTAAGAACTTGTTTATGGGCTCATAAAATACTGCAGCCTTTTGCTGTTCGGTTTGCCCAGCTTGAATAAATTTTGGGTCTACTGCATTTAGGTAATGTGAAAAGAAGTCGAATCCATAAAAATTATTTAGCCCAGAACCCATTGTAACATTGATGCTTGATAAGCTAGCAGGCAAGCTATCGAGCACAGGGTTCAATAGCCTTTCATCAGCAAGTACAACAGCGGTTTTACTAGGGTCTTGGATTTCTTGTTCTAGCAACCAAGAAAGGGTTTTGGCCTGACCCATATTGCCTGAAGCTCCGTATAGGTTGATCACTTTGTTACTTTGACTGAAGTCATCGAATACCCAATTGAAAGATTTGCGTTTTGATTTTTCTTTTCTCAAAAACATGCCTGCTTCTTGCATGGGATCGTCCATGTAGTAAGCATCTGTGTCCCACAAATATTCGAGCGGGTATTGGGTTTCAATCTTTTCTAAAATTACACGTTCTGACTTTGAAAGTGCATTGAAGCCAACAACATAGATTTTTTTAGGCTCTCCTGCTAGTTTAGTCAGACTAGCGCCTTCAGCTAAGCTTCTACCTAACATACCTGAATATGCCTTGCCCTTTTGTTTGAGCCTTTTTTTAAACTTTTTATAGTAAATAGCCAAGGATCTCCAAAAGCTAAGGTATTCCTTCTGAAAATCACTCAGATCATGCCGGTCAAGGTTCCATACCTCAATCGCTTTCGCTTCATTTAAGAAAGTAAAAAGTTCTTCTCCATCAACCAAGTAACGGTCAATCTCATTGAAGTCTTGTATTAGCGTACTTCCCCAACTAAGAAACTCATAAAAAGAATCAGCCTCTTCTTTTGCTTCCTCACAGTGAAGTTGATATAACTCCATCAGCAAATCTATTTGCTCAACTACTACCAATTCAGACTGTGCCTCTATAAAGTCAGCAAGACTCAAAACAGCAGGTGCTAGCATAGCAGTCTGATGTTGTTCGGCTAATTCCTTGTAAAAAAAGGTGGCTGCACGTTTACTTGGCACGATCAGCATCACTTCATTTAGCTCGTCCTGATGCTTTTGCAATATTGTTTCAACTACTTTGAATAAGAAGCTTTGCATTTGGTAAACTTAGCAAAGCTCATGAAATTAAATGCGTTTCAGGCCGTTTGAATAGCTTGGCAATAGATTTGTATATAAAGCAGCTCAGATTAACTAATTTTGCGGACATGAAGAAAGTATTGTGGCTTTGTATTTTGATTTTTAGTGGCTTGTGTTCAGAGCAAGTGCTTGCTCAAGATCAACTCAATCAAGTTGATGAAAAAGGGCTTAAAACAGGAGCTTGGCAGGTAACCTACCCATCAGGCAAGCTGCGTTACACAGGACAATTTAGAGCCGGCAAACCTTTTGATGTTTTTAAGTATTATTTTAAAAATGGTGATCTCAAAACAGTTTTAACCTACGATGCTGAGGATCAGCATAGAGCTTATGCTGTTCATTACTATCAAACTGGGGAGAAGATGGCAGAGGGCTGGTATCATGATCAGAAAAAGGATAGCCTTTGGAAAACTTATGGTGCCAATGAAGTGGTACTTAGCGAGGGTAAGTATTTTGAGGGAGAGAAATTTGGAAGATGGAGAACTTTTTACCAAAATGGACGTCTTGCAGAGGAAAAATACTTTGATAAGGACCTAGAAATAGGAGAATTGAAGGTTTATTTTGACAATGGAAAACTAAGTCAACTTGGTCATTATAAAAATGGTTTCTTGGATGGCCCAACCGTTTTTTTCGACCCTGAAGGAGATACCTTGATCAAAGGTGCCTATTACAAGGGGGCAAGGGATCAGGATTGGACATATTTTAAGAACAAAGAAGTGGATCGAGTGCTTCAATACAACAAGGGTAAATTGTTAAATCCTGAGGCATTACCTGCTCTTCCTCAGAGTGAAAAGGAGGATAGCTTGAAGCAGAATATAAAAGATGAATTAGAGTTTGAAGACTTAAACGGAACGATAAAGTATGAGTAAAAAGGGTAAGGTTTTAGTAGCCATGAGTGGCGGTATTGACAGTTCAGTTACTGCGCTATTGTTGCACGAGGAAGGATACGAAGTAATCGGCGTTACCATGAAAACATGGGATTACGCTACCTCTGGAGGAAGTAAAAAAACCACCGGATGTTGTAGCTTAGACGATATTAATGATGCACGAATTCTAGCCGTTAACTATGGCTTTCATCATATGATTATTGATATTCGTGAAGAGTTCGGAGACTACATCATCGATAATTTTGTTAATGAATACACTGCAGGAAGGACTCCAAACCCCTGCGTACTTTGCAATACCCACATTAAATGGGATGCATTATTGCGTAGAGCAGATCAATTGGGCTGTGAGTTTATTGCAACCGGACATTATGCCAATGTACGTCAAGAGAACGGCAGATGGGTAGTTTCCAAAGGTAAAGACGAAAACAAAGATCAATCTTACGTGCTTTGGGGTTTGTCTCAAAAGGCTTTAGCACGGACTAAGTTCCCTTTGGGAAAGTTTACCAAACCTGAAATCCGAAAAATGGCTTTAGACCGAGGCCATCATGATCTCGCTAAAAAGAGCGAGAGTTATGAGATCTGTTTTGTACCAGATAATGACTACCGTGGCTTTTTAAAAAGAAAAGTTGATGGTTTAGAAGAAAAAGTAGCGGGTGGCGATTTTATCGATTTGCAAGGCAATATCTTAGGGAAACATGACGGTTACCCCTTTTATACCATTGGTCAGCGCAAAGGTCTTGGTATTGCGATGGGTGAACCTATGTATGTGGTTCGCATAAACCCTGAAGACAATACGGTTGTGCTTGGTAAAAAAGAAGACTTGAAGAAGCAACAGATGAAAGTAAGGAATCCCAACTTGATTAAATACGATCAAATACCTGAAGGCCAAGATGTTTTAACCAAGGTGAGGTATAAGGATGCAGGAACTATGAGTCACCTTTCTGTAAGTCCTGAGGGTGAAATTGAAGTTAATTTCTTTGAACAAGTAAAAGGGATAGCTCCAGGGCAGTCTGCTGTTTTTTATGAAGGCAAAGATTTAATTGGAGGTGGTTTTATTACACGCTCATGAATAAACTAAGTACTTTATTATTCTTCCTAGTTGGCTTGCTTCTCTTTTCTTGTCAGCAAGAAGATGATGAACAAATTAGTTTTTTTAACGGCTCTCATTATGCGCCATTAGCAACAGGGTTAAATCGAACCTACCAAGTTGATTCAATAATTTACAATGACTTTACTGGCTCAATTGATACCATTAGCTTTCAGCGTCAAGAGCGAGTAGGTAAAGCCTTCAGGACTTTAGAGGGGAGACTTGCCTACAATTGTTTGATCTATGAGAGAAAAGATGATACTTCGACATGGGTTGAAAGAAAAGCATATGAAGAATTGAAAAACAACCTAAGGTATGAAAGGAGGGAGGATAATCAATCTGTTATACATTTGGTTTTCCCAGTCAGGGAAGATCAACGTTGGAATGCCAATGCGCTTAACCCTAAGGAAGAAGTTAATTATACTTACAGGAATCTGCACAAAGCCTACAACCTTTCTGATCAGTTTTATGATTCTACTGTAACAGTGCTTCAGCGTGAAAATATCAACTTGATCAGCAGGGTGAAAATTGAGGAGGTTTATGCAACAAACCGGGGAATGATCTACCGTTACGATGAAAACTTGCAAACCGATTTTGATGGATCTATCCAATCTGGCTACAAGGCGACTTTAAAGTTGGTTAGTTTAAATCCTTAAAGCTAAAAACCTTTAAAAAAATAGTTTGAGTTTTCTAGGTATTGGTTGTCCGGGAAAAAGATGAAGAGACAGCTTCCGCCTTTTGTGACTTCTATAATGGAACGATGGACTCCCATAGGAACAGCCGGACAACCTTCACTGTTGCCCAGCGTTCCATTCTTTTTAAGATAATCTTCGGTGGCATAGTCTGCTCCATGTAATACGATATATCTTTCTCTAGCACGGTGGTTAAAACCATATTCAAGCCCTTCAAGTCGAAGGCTTAATCCATTTTTTCCAATGTAGGTTTCTTCTGCACGATAATACCCCAAACTACTCTTATGAGAATCTACCGTATTTGAAAAATCAAAAGCATACTCTTTACCAGAGTTTTCTCCGTGTGCCACATAAGTGTGGAAAAGAATCGTGCGGCTTTCAAGGTCAATTACCCAGAAGCGTTTCTCCTTTGATGGAAGTCGAAAATCGACTAGGCTAAAGATCTGGTTAGCAGGTTCTAAATGACCACTTAGCTTCAGGTCTATATAACCTAAGTAAGCCTTTTCGAAAAGATCAAAGTCAGGCTTTACGCTTCCTTTTAGCTCCTTGTATATCGACTTGTAATGAGCTGTTGAATGTATAGGGTGTTCAAGGGTTCTCGCTTTTAAATTTTGCGAAAGCATTGAGAAAAGGGCAATAAAACAGAGCTTAAAAAACTGCTTCATGATTGCAAGCTTAATAAAAAATCATCAAAATAAAGGCAGCTGAAAGACACAAAGATGAGATGATGTTCATGCGCATAGCTTTCTCATAGTTAGCTGCTTTAGGCTTTTTTTTGCAATCGATATACCACTTTTCGAAATAGACCAAGGTGGGAATCCCACAACCCAAGAAAATCAAAATGTGTGATAGCGAAGCATGCAAATAATAATTGAACAACAGCAGTAAAGTGCCGAGCATAAAAAATATTCTAGAAAACCGGAAAGTCTTACTGATTCCCAATAATAAACTCAGGGTTATGTCTCCTCTCGCTTTGTCTTCTTGATGCTGGTATATTTGAGTTAAAGGATAAGAGCCAAGTAAAAAAATGCTGCTGCAAATAGCAGGCAAAAGGTGCTCTAATTTTAGAAAGGCATTAAGCTTTAAGCCCATTCCAATTTGAACCATGAAAAAGGTGAAGAAACCTTGAAAAAAACAAACTACGAAGGTGCTTGTAATTGGATATTTTTTGAGTCTGATCTTATCAAAGCTATAAGCTTTTGAAACTAAAAGATATATAAAGATCAAAAGGGCGAAATACGGACTTATATAAAAGGCGTAAAGAACAGAGATTAGATCAAATAGTACGACCAGAGGAAAAAGTTTCTTATTCACCTTTGGGGGTGTTTTAAGGCCTCCTATGCTGCCTTCATCTTTGTCAAAGTAGGAGTTGTAGCCATTGCTTGCGGGGTAAACGAATAAGTGTAGAATTAAAAATATATGCAGACCTTTGAGAACATTCACTAAATCTAAATTGCTTAATGAGAACCAAAAGACAGGCATTAAGAAAATAGAAAAAGGAATGCGTAATAGTTTTATAGCGTCTAGCATGCACTTATGTTTGAAACGAAATTACAAAACCAAAGACCAAAGCATTAAACCATAGAATTTGAGCAGTTACATCACGCATTTAGGAATCGCAGTGCCACGGCATGAATATAAGCAAACTGCTTTAGCAAAATGGATGGCAGAACGTTATGATGCTGCTGATGAAAACCTAGCCAGAAAGCTAAAAGTACTTTACAAGAAAACAAGAATAGAAAAACGCTATTCAGTTTTAAGCGACTTTGAGCTTAATAAGCAGCAGGCAGCTCTTTTTATTGAAGATCAAGAAAAAGAGCCAAGCATTGAGGATCGAATGCAGATTTACGGCCAAGAAATTATACCGCTTTGTAGAAAGGCAATTTATAATGCTTTGGGAGATGACTTCAACTACAAAGAAATTACGCACCTCATAACGGTCAGCTGCACAGGAATGTATGCTCCAGGTATAGAGTTAGAACTAAAGCAGTCAATCGGCTTGAACGATCAGGTGCAAATGCATGCTGTAAACTTTGTTGGTTGTTACGCTTTCTTTCCAGCTTTAAAAATGGCAAAGGCTTTTTGCAGTGAACAAGCAAATAGCAAAGTTTTAATTGTGAGTGCAGAGCTTTGCACCTTGCACTTTCAAAATAAAATTGAAGAGGACCATTTGCTTTCAAATTCACTTTTTGCAGATGGAGCAGCAGCTTGTATAGTGCAAAATGAACCAGACGGAACCATTGCCGGAGAGGGCTCTTTAGAACTAAAGGCTCAAACCCAGCTGAGCATTCCCAAAGGAAGAAGTGACATGGCATGGAACATTCATTCTGATGGCTTTTTGATGCGCCTTACTTCTTATGTTCCTGAATTAGTGAATAGCGGAATTAAGCGATTAATAAACCAATTGTTTGAGGAAGATGTAAAAGCTGAGCTCATTGATCAATGGGCCATTCATCCGGGGGGTAGAAAGATTCTTGAGGTTTGTGCAAAAGAACTTGATCTCACAGAAAAGGACCTAGCTGCCTCTTACGAAGTTTTAAAAAATTACGGTAATCTTTCGGCTCCAACCATTCTTTTTGTGCTAAATGCCCTTAGCAAGCAAGCTATTGATGGGAAAAAAGTCTTGGCTTGTGGTTTTGGTCCAGGTTTAACCCTAGAAGGAGCCTTACTAAAATGGAAGGTAAATGCCTGATTTTACTAGCCGCTCAACCAAAGCAGAATACCTCGATCAACCAACTGTCAACAAGAAGGAACTATTTTTGAACTTGGCTGAGCTTGATCGCATTAATCAATTATTAGGAGGACACACAGCTACTGTTAAAGGAGTTGAAAGATTGCTTGAAGATCGCTCTAAAGTTTATCACCTTGTTGATTTTGCCTGCGGTGGAGGCGATACCTTAAGGCACCTGGCACTTTGGTCTAAAAAGTCAGGCTATCGTTTAAAATTATACGGCTTTGATATTTTACCCGAAGCCATTGAATATGCAAAGTCTAATTCCAAAGGATACGATATCAGCTATAAGGTTGCGGATTTCAACAATTACAGACCTAGTCATCAAGTTGATATAGCATGTAATGCTTTGGTATGTCATCATTTTTATGACCATACTCTGGATAGTTTTTTATTGAAAATGAAAGAGCTTGCTGAAGTGGGGATTGTAATCAATGATTTGCACCGTCATCCTATGGCATATCAAAGCATTCAAGTTCTCACCCGATTCTTCTCAAAGTCACTTTATGTAAAGCATGATGCGCCTCTTTCGGTTCTAAAAGGCTTTTCTAAAAGTGAGTGGCAGCAAACCTTAGATCGACTAGGTTTTGAGCAGTATCATCTTGAATGGGTATGGGCTTTTCGCCACCTTATTTATTGGAGGAAACCATGAAAAAAGCATCGGTTGGTATAATTGGTGGGGGCTTAGCAGGTTTAGCTACTGCAATAGAAATGGCTACGCCTGAATATGAGGTAATCCTCTGGGAAAAGAGGAGCTATCCTTTTCATAGGGTTTGTGGCGAATATATTTCAATGGAGTCTTGGTCTTATCTAAAGCACCTTGGTGTCCCTCTTGATGAGATGAACCTACCCATCATTGATCAGCTAAAATTAAGTGTACCTTCTGCTAATGAATTCAATCAACACTTGTCATTGGGAGGTTTTGGTATTAGCCGTTATACCATAGACCATGAACTTGCAAAAATTGCAAAGAAAAAAGGAGTTAGACTTTTAGAGAACTGCACGGTTAGAGAGGTTACTTTTCAAAACGATTCTCACCTAGTTAAAACTGATGAAGGAGATTTCCAAGTAGACTTGCTTGTTGGAGCGCAAGGCAAGCGATCAAATATGGATAAAGCTTGGGAAAGAGCATTCATTCAGAAGCCACTTAAGGCCTCACAGAATTTTACTGCAGTTAAATATCACATTGAAGCAGACCTTCCTGAGGATTTGATTGG
>P_1C_Liq_1_UnCtyDRAFT_1000011_pt1 | contig 32688 bp, 28 predicted proteins | sample Pon1CUnioCityCA_2_FD_10230 | JGI IMG/M metagenome (IMG submission 10230) | reverse complement strand
AAGAATGAAATAAGAAAAATGACAACAAATAACAACCCTCCCCGGATCATTAAATTCTTGTAATACTTTTTAATAAAAGCATCTACTTGGTCAATTAATTTTTCGAATGTTCCCATTTATTGTATTGTGATGTACAGCTCTAACCAAATAAAGTTACGAAATACACTCCTTGTTTCTTCAAAAAAGATGTTAATTCGTCGAATATAAGGGTGAAATAATCAACATCCACAATTATCTACTCCAAAAAGGCATTTCCATCAAAGATTTACGGTGATCGCGTTGGAATCAATTATCTTTGCGTAAAAATTTAATATTTATGTCTTCAAAGATACGCGTTCGTTTTGCTCCGTCACCAACAGGGCCATTACATATGGGTGGTGTACGTACTGCTCTTTACAACTATTTATTCGCTAAAAAAGAAGGAGGTACATTCATTCTTCGTATAGAAGATACCGATCAAAAGCGATTTGTAGAAGGAGCAGAAGAGTATATAAAAGACGCCCTGGATTGGTGTGGTATCACTCCAGATGAAGGTCCCGGAATTGGAGGAGAATATGGTCCATATCGCCAATCACAGCGACAAGAGATGTATCGTCCTTACGCCGAACAACTCGTGGAGTCTGGTAAAGCCTACTATGCGTTTGATACCTCAGAGGAACTCGAAGAAATGCGTCAACAAGCGCAAAAGATGAAAATGCCTAATTGGCAATACAATGCGGTGACACGAACATCGATGAAAAATTCATTAACGTTACCCGAAGATGAAGTGAAGCAACGGTTGGAAAATGGAGATCCTTATGTGATCCGTTTTAAAATGCCACGCAATGAAGATGTCCGTTTTGAAGATGTTATTCGTGGTTGGGTTGTGGTCAATACCAATAACCTCGATGATAAAATCTTGTTTAAAAGTGACGGAATGCCCACATATCACCTCGCTAACATAGTAGATGACCATACCATGGCTATTTCACACGTAATAAGAGGAGAGGAGTGGCTACCATCTGCACCACTTCATGTATTGCTCTACGAAGCTTTCGAATGGGAAGCTCCTAAATTTGCTCATTGTCCGCTGCTATTGCGTCCCGATGGGAACGGCAAACTTTCCAAACGCGATGGTGATCGCTTAGGTTTTCCCGTATTTCCTACCGATTGGATCACATCAGATGGCGAAAAATATTCTGGTTATCGCGAACAGGGGTATCTGCCTGGAGCATTCATCAATATGTTGGCTTTTTTGGGATGGAATCCAGGTACTCCACAAGAAATCTTTTCATTAGCAGAAATGACGGAAGCTTTCTCTCTTAGTCGCGTTAGTAAGGCTGGAGCAAAATTCGATGCAAATAAAACAAAATGGTATCAGCAACAATATTTAAGAGCTAAATCCAATGAGGAGTTGGCAAATATGTTGTTAATGAAATACGATGACCTCAATGTTAATACATCTTATCTCGTAAAAGTTTGCGGTTTAATGAAGGAGCGCGCGACTTTTATTGAAGACATCCGAACAGAAGGAACATATTTCTTTGAAGCACCGACGGAATTCGATGCTAAAACAGTACGTAAAAAATGGAAAGATGAATCGGAAGAAATTATTTCAGAATGGACTAATCGTTTACAGAATATTGAAGAATTCACACCAGAAAATATTGAAAACGCATTTAAATCATATCTTCAAGAAATTGAAAAAGGCATAGGAGCTGTATTACCAGCGTTCCGCGTATTAATCACTGGAAAGGGAATGGGGCCTAGCATGTTTGAGATTGCTGCACTTCTCGGTAAAGAAAAAACGTTGTCGCGATTGGAGAAAAATGTACCTATTGTTAAAGCACAGAAAGCAGAAGCATGAAGCATACAGTAGAGGTTAATGGAATTAAGCTTTATGCATATCATGGTTGCTTACCCGAAGAAGGTAAAATAGGTGGTCATTACACGATTGACGTAGCCGTAACTACAGATTTTACTGCTTCTTTTGAGACAGATGATCTGAATGACACAGTGGACTATGTTATCATCAATCAAATTGTCAAGGATGAGATGCACCAACGTTCTAAACTCATTGAACACGTTGCAAAGCGTATAATCAATCGTTTTAAATCTGAAATAGATAAAATACACTGGGCCCGGATAAAAGTGACTAAGCATTGTCCACCGATCGAAGGAGACGTTGATGACGTTGCAGTGATTATCGAAGAACAGTTTGATTGATTTTGAAAACTGAATGTAGCTCCATTCAAATAATATTTGTAAATTTGTTCCCCGTTATAGCAATAGCTGGACGGTTTCTTTAAAAAAATGGTCCTGTGGCCGAGTGGCTAGGCAGAGGTCTGCAAAACCTCGTACAGCGGTTCGAATCCGCTCGGGACCTCTAAAAACCTCTAATTACTAAGTAGTTAGGGGTTTTTTATTGAAACACACCTGATAAATCAAACGCTTTTATCTTTTTATTCTTCTCTATATCTCCCATCACATCAACCATAAACTGGATTTTTATATCCACCTTCCATTTTTCGTCACTGATCTGATTTAATTTTATAATACCTGATGTTGGAACACCTGAACTATTCTCGCCGTATAATCCGCCAGTATAACTGTAAGTGTATTCACATTTTTGTAATTCACCTTTTTCGATGAGCATCTTCTCGCTCTTTTCATTAATAGGTATATGAATAGAAAACACTTCACTCGAAGCACTGCACCCCACAGTTGGATCTGGATATATTTTCTTTTTATAGTTTAACGACAAAATTGTATCACCCCAAACAATCTCGTGTTTCACCAACGGTGCCTTCCTTGATTCACTCGCTATTTCTACTATAGCTTCGGCCGGCGGTTGTTTTGTTAAAGGCGCTTTCTTATTTTTTAACTTAGATTCTACAGTCTTGTCACTTCTTTTTTGAGTGATTTCTTCCTTATTTTTATGCTTCTCATGATTCAATGAGTCTTTTTCCACCAATTCGTTAATGGTTTCCTGGTCGATAACAGCAGTATCTAAAGGATCTACATCACCTTGCATTGATTGTTCAGTAATTTCGTTTTCGCACGATATCACTGCTAAAATCAAAAGTAACATGAATAATAATCCCTTCATATTGAAGAATAAATCAAAATTTATTCCATACTGCGCAATTACATCCCTTTCGGTTTGCGGTAACGATAATTTTTATGTCCCCATTTATATTTCCGTTTATGAAAATTGGTGTATCCACCAGACATCTCAGGAAATTTATAGATTAGACCAAAATGGTGATGCAAATAATCAAATTCTGGATCATAAAGTTTGGGAATCACTCCTACTTTTCCCGTTGTTCTTATTTGAATTCCAAGTCCTTTCCAAATCATCACATTCACACCAGCTCCGAGGTTACCGCTTAACATGTTTTGGGGCCAGATAGCTTCTCTCCCAGTATATCCTAAACCACCGAATACAAAAGGATCTACCCGTTGTTGGCGCATGAGAAAACCAAAACTATATTTAAAATGAACGGAAAGCGCACCAGCTTTACCAGAGCGTGTTGTATCAAGATTAATTATCTTTCCTTGAGTATACTTATTGTAGGAGGCCATTACATCGATACTCATACCTTTTTGCATATAAAAATCAAGGTTTAATGAAGTTGGAAATACTGGTAGATTCCACGAGTCTTTTAAATTAAATAAGTGAGCGTATCGATAGCCATCATCTTCCATAGCATTCCAGGAGATACCTAACATCCAAGTATAAGGCTTCACCTTTTTATAATTCTGTGTTATTCCGTACGTAGGAAATAATACTCCTAGCACAACAACAATAATTGCTATTTTAAATAATCTGCTTTTCATTTCAGCCAACTCCCATACAAAGTAAATAAAAATAGTAGGATCACGCTTTTAAAAACGCTAAATGTCTGTGAAATATAATTATCGGAAAGTCAACAGGAAGAGAATGGAATTATCTCAGAATATGTAATTGTTTATATTTATTAATGGTATTTCCTTTCTCATCCCGTGCCATGATGATATAGACATAACGTCCTTCGGGAACAGGCTGTCCATTTAAAGCGGTACCGTCCCAACGAAAATCTTTCTTATTACTTTGATAAACAATTTTTCGTTCATCATTCATAATATTAATTTGGAACTCTTTTAATCCTTTTGATTCAACAAAAAATTGATCATTCTGGCCGTCACTATTTGGGGTAAACGTATTAGGTAAGCGGGTAATCTCACCTTCTATTTCAATCCTTACCTCAATTGTACGCTCTTTGACCTGATTATTCATAGTTGCTTGAACACTTACTTCATAAGTTCCTGTTTCAGTATAGAAATGCTCAGGATTCAATTGATCAGAAAAGTGTCCATCACCAAAATCCCACTGAATTTTTTCAATATATTCATTACCAGTTAATTGAAATTGAATATATTGATTTTTTTGTTCCACAATTGACGGCTCAAGATTCCAATCGACTGTCCTCTTACCATCCACTTCTTTAGAAGATTTTTCTTTCGATTGCTCATCATTCGTCACAGACGATTTGTTCGACTCTACTAACTTTGGTTTAGTCTCTGGTAAATTCGTTGGTGGTACGTAAGATCTATCGCTTTCAGAAAAACTTTCTTCCACCTTAGTCTTTTGATCATGATCTGACGCTTGATTCACCTTGGGATGGACAACAGATTGATCTGACTCCTCTGAAACAGTGTTTATATCATCTTCACCGGTTTCCTGGATGGGTGATAGTTCAATCGGTGTTTCTTCTCTATCTAACTCTTCTGTATTTGTTTCTATACTATTTTCTGTTTTCGCCGTTGTAGTTGGCACTTCATCTTTATGATCCAATTGATTATAGATAAATATGGACGCAGCCGTAATAACAGCGGTGCTCAATACACCAATACCAAGCTTGGTAGCGATACTAAGCGAAGTACCAGCTGCAGCACCCGATGATAATCCAGACTGTACACCCTGCCAAATCTTAGGGTCTACTTTAGACTGGTAATTTCCCAGTTTTTCCTGGAATAATTCTTTTATTTCATCTTTATCGTTCAATATTCAATTTTTTTAATATTTCTTTTAACACTGTTTTTGCCCGCGAATACTGAGATTTCGAAGTATTTTCTGAAATTCCCAATTCCTTTGCAATTTCCTTATGGCTGTACCCTTCAATCGCAAACATGTTAAACACCATCCGGTAGCCATCTGGTAATTGCTGAACAATTTTCATTAAGCTATCCGCTTCCATTCGTTCTTCTATGAAATGGTTCGTCGTAATTTCAATAAACGAATCATCAAGTGCCACATCACGATGACGCTTCTTGTTTTTTCGTAATTGATCAAGTGCAGTATTAACAACAATGCGTCTAATCCAACCTTCCAAAGAACCTGCATGTTGAAAACGCTTTAAATTTTTAAACACCTTAATAAAGGCATCTTGCAAAACGTCTTCCGCTCGTTCTTTGTCGTTAATGTATCGCATGGTAACTCCCAACATTTTTGAAGCGTGACGATCAAACAGCATGCGTTGTGCAATCGCGTCACCAGCCATACATTTTTTTACGAGCGTTTCGTCATCCATTTTAATCTTTCAAAAGTATAGACTACAATATTAAATAAAAGGTTGCACGCAAATAACGGGAAGATTGTACTTTTGATAAAAATAATACGCAATGCGCTACGATAAACTACTTTATTTTTTCATCGTCACACTGTTCTTAACATCTTGTTCATATTCTGAAAAAAATGAAGCTAGTTCTCATTCTAACATGAATAGTTCCGGTAATGATAAACACCAATTTTGGAAAGGAAAACTCCAGATAAAAAAACATCTTCAATTACCTTTTCTATTGCAGTCAGACAGCAAGCACCAATTCAAAGTTATCAATGATAAGGAAACAATCATTTTACAGCAAGAACGCATAGGAGATAGCCTTTTACTCCATTTCCCCGCCTATTCAAATTATTTAATCGTCGAATCAACGCAGCAAAAACTGAAGGGTTATTTTGTTCAGCCCGATCGTTCAGAAGATCGACGTATTCCATTTACGGCGGTTCGCACAACAGATAGTGCTATTTGGAATAATTCTAATGGATCAGAAAAAAAGATAGAAGGTCAGTGGAAAACAACTTTTCAAATAGGTACAAGTAATGCCTATCCCGCCATCGGTAAGTTTTATCAATCTATGAATGGAAAAGTTACGGGTACTTTCATGACAGAGACGGGAGATTATCGTTTTCTGCAGGGTACATTGTACAATGATTCATTAGTCATGTCTACATTTGATGGCGCACATGCTTTTTTATTTACTGCCAAACTCAATAACGATACGTTATCGGGAAGATTTTATTCTGGATCACACTGGAAGACAGACTGGGTCGCAACGAAAAGTGACAGTACCGTACTGCGCGATCCGAAAAAACTCACTTATATGACCGAAGACCACATGAGCTTATCTTTTCTTACCAAAGACAGTAGTACATTTCTATATCCAACAGATTCACTTAAAGATCATGTGATCATCTTTCAAATTCTGGGAACATGGTGCCCTAACTGTCTGGACGAAACACAGTTTTATAAAGAACTTTATACCGATTACCATGACCAAGGACTAAAAATTATAGGTATTGCGTACGAAAACCCGACGTCATTTCACCATCAAGTGGAACGTATCAAACGATTTAGGATGAACAAATCAGTACCTTATCCCATACTTGTAGGAGGAGAAGCAAGTAAGCAATCTGCAAGTAACGATTTTAATATGCTTAATACTATATCTTCGTTTCCGACTTCCATATTTATTGATCGTAGCGGGAATATAGTGCGTATTCACACTGGTTTTAATGGTCCAGGAACTGGACAGGTATATGAAAAGTATACCAAAGAAACGCGCTTCTTTATTGAATCATTATTACAAGAATAGATTATTCTAATGCTTTAAAAAGTAGTGGATCCGGGCAATTTTTTTTATAAAAACTCAGTTCTTCAGCGCTGCAGACTCCAGGATAATCTCCCTGCTTACCCTCTAAATCTTTAATCACTTGAAAGTGTAGATGAGGTGCATAATTACCATTCACTGCAGCTTCACCAATCCGTGCAAAAACGGCTCCCTTTTTAATCTGTTGCCCCTTATTCTTATCCTTTAAACTTTCACGTGTTAAATGACCATATAANGTATAAAATCTACTCTTCTTATACGTATGTTCTAGAATAATTGTCGGACCATAATCACCAAAATTTTCATTATCTTTAAAACTGTGTACCACGCCATTTATCGGACAGCAAACACCACGATTTTCATCACACCAAAAATCAATACCTAGATGTATATTGCGTTTGTGATGTTGTGACTGGAAATGACTACTCCGGTTATACAATGAACGTTCCTCAAGGTATCCACCATAAGCGATTGATTTACCTTGATCAGAAAGAAAGGTTTTGATGTGTTCATGCATGAGTTGGGGTTCGTCCATAGCCTCTGTTGATAGTTCCCCATTTGATAAAGAGAGGCATATATGAACATAGTCCGTTGTTTCAGTTCCCTGGATAAGAGGTACAAAAGAAAATTTATTCATCAACTATAATAGTCAAGCGTGCTATACAAGATTAATTTTCTTCACTAACTGTTCTTTGTATGATCCGCCAATTGGTATCAACTTTTTATCCTTTTCAAGCTGAAGATTAGGATATTCTATCGAAGCAATTTTATCGAGCCTTACAATGAAAGAACGGTGTACTCTTATGAATTCGTCATCGCCGAGTTTTCTTTCTATATCTTTCATTGTAGAATGGATCGTGTAACGCTTATCTAAAGTATTGATTACAACATAATCTTTGAGCGCTTCCACAAAATATATATCCTTGGTATTTAATTTAACTAATCTCGAGTTCGATTTTACGAAAATAAAATCGCGCGATTCTTTTCCATCTACCAGAGAATATAGTATATCACGTTCTTTCTCCACCTCTTTTTCTTTCTTGTGCTTATAAAGCGCCATTTCAATCGAAGTGTGCAAATCAATTTCTTTGAACGGTTTGATGATATAACCGTAGGGTTCCGTTATTTTGGCCTTCTCCAATGTTGCTTCATCTGCATAAGCAGTCAGAAAAATCACTGGAATATTGTGCTCTCTTTTGATAATCTCAGCTGCTTCAATGCCATTCATATCTCCTTTCAACATGATATCCATGAGAACGATATGTGGTTTTTCATTGGCTGCTAAATCTACCGATTTTTCACCTGTTGCCGTAGCACCCGATACAATATATCCCAATCGCTTCAAACTGTGCTGAATATCCTTCGAAACTATAGATTCGTCTTCTACAACAAGTACTTTTACTTTTGACATAAATCAAATTAATGTTCAACAAACATAATGAAACTTTTAAAAACGCAGTTGCTCTTTAAACCATGAATTTAATAAAATCTTCGACAAACTACTCAATAAAATAGACTAAATAAAAAGATTATCAACGTATTAGCGTAAAAATACAGGAAAATTCGTAGAAGAAATAAGTATATACACCCATTTAGTGTTCACTGTCTTCATAAATAAATATAGAAAAGAAAAATTTTAAAAACGATTTACTATTACTATTAAGCTGTTCATATTGCGCGTAACTTTTTTAAAAAAGGGTTGGATTTGTCATTATTCACAAAAAATGGTGCTTTATTCACATGTTCTTAAACTATTAAAACGTTGTTATTCAAATTAATTAATGACTTATTAACAAATACAAAGTAGTAAAGTATTTGAATAACTTTCTATTGATTATCATATTTATTTTTGTGGAAACCTGTTCATATCTGCTCAGAAAAAAGCAAAACTTTAACTTGTTTATTTCAATACTATTTTGGTTTGGAATAATTATCGTAAAAAACAAGGTTTACTTTTTAAATACTATAAACAATAATTCAAAGAATTGTTTAAAAACATGTCGAAAAATACATTCAAGAAATGCCGTATTGCTGCACGTTTAAAAACTTAAATAGATCAAATGTTTATAAGTACTCCTTTTTGTTAATTCATTAGTTTTGTAAAAAAGTTATTGCCATGAACAAAGATAAAATTATTCCGATCGGCGCAGATCATGCAGGATATGACCTCAAAGAGCGATTGATAGCTCATTTTGAAGAGCAGGGCTACACGTTTAAGGATTACGGTTGTTATTCCACAGAAAGTATTGATTATCCCGACTATGGCCATCCTGTTGCTAATCATGTTGAAGGACATACGGATACATTAGGTATTGTTATTTGTGGAAGTGGCAACGGAATTAACATGACAGTGAACAAACATCAAGATATTCGTAGTGCTCTATGTTGGAATAAAGAAATCGCTGAATTAGCACGTCAACATAATAATGCAAATATTATAGCATTACCAGCGCGATTTATTGATCTTCCTACAGCAAAAGCGATGGTGGAAGTGTTTTTAACAACCACCTTTGAAGGAGGACGTCATAGTCGACGTGTCAATAAAATTGCCTGTTCTTAAATCTAAATGTGAGTAAACCAGTTATTAGAAGTGTGTTTTTAAATAAAAAAAGGTCGGTGAATAGCGAAAGCTAATCTTCAAGAACTTCGAGGTCAATTTGTTTTTTCAATAAATCAACGCCTTTTACTTGAACTTTAATGTGGTCGCCGAAATTATATTCTTGTTTTGTGTTTTTACCGACAATACGAAATTTATTGGCATCAAAATAAAAATGATCACCAGGCAGTGAATTAATTGTTGCCATCCCTTCGCAGTAGTTTTCATCAATTTTTATAAAAAGGCCGAAATCAGCTAGCCCTGAAACGGTACCATGAAAAATTTCACCCACCTGGTCTTTGAGAAACTTCACTTGAAAGAATTTATTAGACTCGCGCTCAGCATCAATAGCTTTGCGTTCCTGCGCTGAGATATGTTTACATATTTCATTGAGTTGATTACCGTAATTCACCTGCTTTTCGTGCAATTTATCCATCATGATGCGGTGAACCACCAAATCTGCATAACGGCGAATGGGCGAGGTGAAATGCGTATAATAATCAAAAGCTAAACCAAAGTGACCGATATTGTTGGTTTCATAAGAAGCTTTAGCCATAGATCTGATAGCCATAGATTGAATAAGTCCACTTTCGGGCGTATCTTTAACTTTATCAAAAAGTTTATTAAGATTTTTGGCAATATCGTTATAATCTCTAAATGTAAAATCGTATCCGAATTTATCAATAAAGACCTTAAACGTTTCTATTTTTCCTAGATCAGGTTTATCGTGACAACGATAAATAAAGTTTTTATCAGATCCTTTATTTTCAGGTAATTTACCTGCAAAAGTTGCGGCTCGGCGATTGGCCAACAACATAAATTCTTCAATGAGTTTGTTCGCATCTTTTTGTACTTTGTTTACAACGCGAATGGGTTCACCGTCGTCGTCGAGTATAAAACTAACTTCTTCAGAATTAATAGAAAGAGCACCATTTGTTAAGCGTTTTTTACGCAAACGTTTAGCAATACCGTCCAAGACCTTAATTTCTTCATCAATTTCGTGTTTATCTCCTTCAATGATGGCTTGTGCATCTTCATAAGCAAAACGAAAATCACTGTGAATAACACCTTTACCAAACCATTCACTTACTACTTTATCGTTCTTATCAATTTCAAAAATAGCTGAGAACGTATATTTATCTTCGTGAGGTCGCAGTGAACAAGCAACATTAGATAATTGCTCTGGTAACATCGGAATAACACGATCTTCCAGATAGACAGAATTTCCTCTCTTCAACGCTTCTTGATCCATGGCTGTATCGGGACGAACGTAATGGCTGACGTCAGCGATGTGAACACCAAGTTCAATATTGCCATTTTTTAATTGATTATACGAAATAGCATCATCGAAATCTTTGGCGTCAAAGGGATCGATTGTAAACGTAAGCGTATTGCGTAAATCTTTTCGGTTTTTAATTTCGGAAGGATCAAGTTCAATACCTACATTTTCTGCTTCTTCTACTACTTCTTGCGGAAACTTTATTTCAAACTCATTTTTCATGAGAATGGAGAGCATTTCGGTATCATTATTACCAGGGTTACCTAGTATTTCTGTTACCTCACCGTAAGGACTGTCAACACCTTTTGGCCAGGAAGTCATTCGTACCAAAGCCTTTTGACCATCTTTTCCACCTTTAAGCTTATCTAATGGTATAAATATATCTTGATTTATTTTTTGATTATCCAATTGCAGAAAAGCAAACTTTTTTTGTACGTCTAGCGTTCCGACGAAATGAGAAGTCTTTCGCTCAATAATTTTTGTAATCGTTCCCTCAATTTTATTTTTCCTTCGCGCAATTATTTCTACTTCAACTTCATCGCCATGCAAAGCATGATTAATATGTTTGGGGGCAATGTAAATATCTTGTTCACTATCTTCACTAATGACATAACCGGCACCGCGACTTGTTGCATCCAGTTTTCCTGTTAAGCTATTTTGAAACGTATCGTTGAGTATAAATGATCCTCGCGAAAATTCATTGAGGAAAGATTCGTTTTTAAGATCGTTGAGTATGCTTAATATAAGTTTTCGTGTGTTTTTATCGCTAATGGAAAGCAATCCACTTATTTGTTTATAATTGAATTGTTGATATGGCTGCTGTTTAAATATAGCGCGTATCGCCGATGCTAAATGTTTTTTGTTTTTTTTCTTGACCTTACTGTTTTTTCTTGACATGCGTTGTTTTAAACTATAATTTCTTTAAATATAATTCAAATAAATGGGGTGTAACAAAGAAGTAGTGCTTATTTATCAGATACCTTGCTGCTCAGATTAAAAACAAATTCGTATCGCGTACCTGCTTCCAAATTTTCACGTTTAAAAAAACCATCCATTTGTTCAGTGAGTAGCTGGATCAATTCGAGCCCAAAACCACTATTTTCTTCTGATGGGTCTTTCCATGTACCATTGTCAGAATAATAGAAAGCAATTCGATGATCGTCCAAAGGATCAATATTGACTTCAATAAGGTTGTTTTTTGCTGTAAAAGCATGCTTGATAGAATTGGTGATTAATTCATTTAATATGAGGGCTATAGGAACAACTTCTCGCGCTGAGACATATTTTACTTGTGAATGAACCTTTAATTCAACAGGGTGCTGGTTTTCGGAAGAAGAAATGAGTGTTGTTGTGAGTTCTTCTATATAATTCTTGATATCAACTTTGTGTATTTTTTGTGAAACGTACATCATTTCGTGCATGCGCGCCATAGCAATGATGCGTTCTTTTAATTCATTAAAGAGTTGATGAATTTCAGCATCAGCAATATTTTCCTTTTGTAATTGAATTAGGCTTACCACCATTTGTAGATTGTTTTTTACGCGGTGATGTAATTCTTGTAAAAGAACTGTCTTTTCTTCTTCTCTTTCTTGAAGAACCATATTCTTTACTCTTAGTTTTTTATTTTTTTCGAGTTGTGCTTCTGCCGTAACTTGAATAATAAAATATACTTCAAGGGCAATAAAGATCGCTGTACCAACAATTATCGTAGATCGCAAGGCGACGGGATAAGCAATTAATATTGTTTCATTCTGAAGAATATTAGATTCAATAAGGACGATAAACCCTGCGTGTAATAAAAGAAAGGCTACGATATAACCCCATTCTTTTTTGAGGTCGAAAAAAATAAAAGTACCCACTACAATACCGAATGACGCTATGTGCGGATAGTATTCACTACCTATTCGTGCAGAGGCCAATGATCCAAAAGACAAAATAATGTATACTGAGGTTATTTTTGCCAGTTGATAATAACCGTAATGATGCAACAATAGTGCAATGACGCAAAAAACAGTCCACGTTGCATGGAAAAGGACAGCGTACTTGTCAACAAAAATAAAAATAAAAACTTGCAGCAACCCTGCTATACAACCAAAAAAGGTAATGGCATTAAACAATTTACGAACCTTTTGTTCGGTTTCACCAATTTCGGTATGAATACCAATATTTAGAATAGTAGTAATAAAAGACAAAACGCTTAAGTTTACGCGAGAGTTTAATTAAAAATATGCCAAAATAGTCAAATATATTCTGAATAAACTGACGTTGAAGGCAAAAACCATCTTATCTAATTAAAAACACGTAGAAGCATAGCTGACATAAAGAGATTGATATTTATTCTAAAAAAATGTCGGATTGAAAGGGTTGTACTTTATTCTAATGATTAACGAAATCTAAAACGTAGAAAACTTCTATACTTTACTAACAGGTTTTCATCCTCCCGTATATTTCGTATTTTTGTTTAAAAAGGAATCAATTATGAATGAACGAGTAGAAGAAGTTTTAAACGAGCAAATTGTTAAGGAGGCATCATCGAGTCACTTGTATTTGTCAATGGCATCTTGGGCTGAAAATCAAGGGTATAATGGAACGGCTCAGTTTTTATACCAGCACAGTGACGAAGAGCGTTTCCACATGTTGAAGTTGATTAAATTCATTAATGAACGCGGAGGTGTTGCAAAAATTCCTGCGATCGAAAAACCACCGATTAGTTTTGATTCTATGATTAAAATATTCAAATCATTACTGGAGCATGAGATCGTAGTAACAGAAAGTATTAACAACGTTGTTGATGTGTGTCTTCAGGAAAAAGACTACACCACACATAACTTTATTCAATGGTATGTATCTGAGCAATTAGAAGAAGAGGCACTGGCTCGAACAATTTTGGATAAGTTGCAATTGATTGGAAGCGATAAAGGTGGGCTGTACCTATTTGATCGCGATATGGAAAATTCCGCAATAGGTGCAGATACTGTCAAAGATCAGGGGCAGTAATTAACATGCGTACAACTACTACATACTTTTATTTATGTTGTTTGATCTTGAGTGTTGTTGGAAACATCAACGCTCAAGACCATATTCAATTTAAAAACTACACGATTAATGATGGACTTTCACAAAGTGTAGTATCCAGCATTATTCAAGATGATCTGGGTGCGTTATGGTTGGGAACTCAAGATGGTATTAATCGATTTAACGGAAAAAATTTTGAAGTTTTTTCGGCAGATAAAGGATATGAAATATCCAATGAATACATACATGTTTCCACGGCAGATCAGCAAGGGAATTTGTGGTTTGGAACCTACAATGGATTAACGAAGTATAATCCGAAATCTGTTGAGTTTACTGCATATAAAAGTACTAGAAGAGAGCGGTTGGAAATTCATGCAATTGCTGAAGATGATACTGGAAATTTATGGTTAGGAACGGGTTTTGGTAAGATCTATTATTTTGACACACAAAAGGAGACATTCAAGCTTATTGATCAAACGTCTTTTGATTCGCGTATCGTAGATATTGAAATCAAGGGTGATCAACTTATTATTGTTAGTGAATTTGAAGGAGTATTGATCGCCAGTCGGGATTTTAAAGAGAAACGTACGTATAAACCTCAGGTGAATGACCCAGACGACTTTGTAATCAACGGACTAATAGACCATCCTTCGCGTTCTATTGTTGTAGCGACGAATCAAGGTGTTTTTTACTTTGACCAAAAACAAAAAAAATTTCTTTCCTACACGAAAATGTTTGGCGAAATCGGTGCTGTTAATATTGTCGATGCGCTCTACCTCAATGAACAAAAAGTACTTATAGCTACCGAAAATAGTGGTCTCTTTCAAGTAGCTAGTTATGAGTCAGATAGTATTAACGTACTGAATTATACAGCAGATTTTTTCCAAAAAGGCTCACTAATATCAAATAAAATTAGTGGACTATATCGCGACAATCAAGGGATCATCTGGATTGCATCACAGCGTGGACTGAGCAGCTTTGATCCGGATCACCTCGGATTTAGAGGGGTTGGTTTTTCAGGAAACTTAGATAAAGGCCTTCCTTCACAAAATATTTGGGGATTTAGTGAAGATCGTACGGGTCAATTTTTATTTGTTGCTGCTGATCATGGAATCAGTATGTATGATCGAAACACACGCAATTATTATCACTACATGCGTGAAGCTCGTAACAATGAAGATCATACAACACTCTGTTTGTACGTCTTAAGTCCAAAAAAAATATTGGTGGGTTCTGTTGATGGTTTATTTGAATTGACCATTGATAAAGATAACCTCGCCTCTTATGAATTTAAAAAGATCACCCACAGTATTGATAATCAACGAGGGTTTGATAAAACGTATACTATTGTACCTTATGAAGATTCTACCTATCTTGTAGGTACGCGAGCAGGTGTTGCTGTTTTAGATTATACAAGCAAAACGTTTCAGTACATATATAATCAACCAGATGTACCAAAATCTATAGGTCCTGGTCCATGTCGACTTATTTTTTCAACTAAAGCGGGACATTATTATGTAGCACCGAGTTCAGGAGGTCTTTATCAATTTGAGCGAAAGGGTGATGCTATTAGCGTACATCGTCCCAAAACATTTGATGCATTGCATAATGCGACGAACGACTATTTTACTAGCTTTTGCCAGTTAAAAGACCATGAATTTTGGCTGGGGACTCTGGGAGACGGGTTATTTTTCTTTAATACGAAGACGCAATCTGTGAAAAACTACGGTAAGTCTGAAGGTCTGCCCAACAATGTTATTTACGGAGTGGAATGGACAGCAGCTGACCCCAATCATTTATGGTTGTCTACAAACCGCGGAGTAGTAGCAATGAACTTAAAAACGAAACAGTTCAATAATTTTACAGAGAAAGATGGGCTTATGAGTAACGAGCTCAATCTGGGGGCGAGCTACGTTTCAAAAAAAGGAAACGTTTATTTTGGCGGCATCCAAGGTTATAATTACATACCTCCGCAGGATGCGTTTGATAAGAAAGCTGATTTGCGTGTGTTTTTCTCAGGAATAGAGGTAGAAAATAAAAAAGTTTTTCCCGGAAAAGGAGCAATACTTGATGAAAGTATTGCTTATACGGATAAGATTGTATTACCCTATAATCAGCGTAGCCTTAAGCTCAATTTTTTTGCCAATGATTTGAGTAACCCTGACCGCATTGAGTATAAATATATTATGCGAGGAGATGATGAGGTGGAAGAAATTTTAGGCTCCTCCAATGAACTACGGTTTGCGAGTATTGCTCCTGGTAAGTATAAACTTTCTGTCTATGCCAGAACGGCGAATGGCGAATGGAATAGTGCCCCCGCAGAATTAACAATATCAGTAGAAAAACCATTTTGGCTGCATTGGTGGTTCATCATACTCATGCTCTTATTGTTTGTTATAATTGTCATATTTCTAGTACGTAAAAGCATTGACAAAGAGAGAAGGTTACAAGTTCGGCTGGAAATGAAAATAGCTGAAAGGACACGAGAGCTAAGAAGGAAAACAGATAAAATTGAACAGCAGAAGACCCGCCTTGAAGCACAAACGGAAGAACTTGAACAGGAAAAAGAAAAGTCGGAACGATTACTCAATAATATTCTGCCGAAAGAAACGGCAAGTCAACTGAAGAAAGATGGACGATCAGCCGCGAGGGATTTTAGCATGGTCTCCATTATGTTTACTGATTTTGTGGGCTTCACGAATATTTCCGAAAACATGAAGGCCAAAGACTTGGTTACGATTCTGGATAAACATTTCCGAAAGTTTGATGAAATCATTGAAAAAAATGATTTGGAAAAAATTAAAACAATTGGTGATGCTTACATGTGTGCTGGGGGTGTTCCAATAAGAAATAAGACCAATCCAATTAACACGGTGTTGGCCGCTGTTCAAATCAAACAGTATATGTTGGATCAAAAAGAAATAATGATTCAAAACGGCGAACAGTACTGGAAGCTACGTATTGGAATCAATACGGGAGCTGTTTCTGCAGGAGTTATTGGAACGAAACGATACGCTTACGATGTTTGGGGAAGTACTGTAAATCGTGCTCAGCGCATGGAGCAGATGTGCGAGCCGGAAAAAATTGCAATCACTGCTGAGACCTTTGAACATATTGAACCTTATTTTGAGTGTAAAAAAATAGGAAAAGTGCTGAGTAAAAGTGGTTTAAAAATCATGATGTATGAAGTCATGAATATAAAACCGGAGCTTTCAAAGGATGATAAGGGAATAGAACCTAACGATGCTTTTCACAAGTTAGTCAACCTTCATCATTACAGTACAATTAATTACTACAAAGCTGAACGCTATATTTTAAACAAACTGCAAGAAGAACTAAGTCCAAAGCTCCATTATCATTCTTATGATCACTCAAAAGATGTAACTCGTCAAGCTGAACGTATTGCGATAGGTGAAGGAATTACAGATGAGGACTTGTTTTTATTAAAATCTGCCGCTTCCTATCACGACGCAGGTTTTGTAGAACAGTATGATAAAAATGAACCTATTGGCGCCCGAATGGCGGCGGAAATATTACCGAGCTTTGGTTACACAAAAGCACATATTGAACGTATCAAGGAGTTGATTTATGTGACTCAAATCCCCCACCAACCTAAAAACAAACTAGAGGAAATCATCTGTGATGCAGACCTTGATTACCTCGGGCGCGATGATTTTCATGAAATTGCAGACCGTCTGAGAAGGGAATTACGCGAGCATGGAAAAATTGACAGCGACCGGCAATGGGACGAAATACAGGTGAGCTTTTTAAAGCAGCATCGCTATTTTACAAGAACGTCTATTAAAACGCGTAAACCTAAAAAGATGCAAAATCTGACAGAGATTGAATTGCGTCTGAAGAAGGATAATTACAAAGATTAGCAGCAAAAAAAGTGATGCCTAAAAATGAACTAGAAGTAAAGGAGCTACTTACTTCTTAAGGTTGAAGCCCTTGAAACAACTTATTGTTCCATGATTACAAAAAAACACAAAAAAGCTGCTTCTTGAGAAACAGCTTGATAATTATAAAAGCGGTATGTTTTATACGACCTTTTACTGGAAAAGCACACTACTACCGTAAGGTGTTTCAATAGGATTGACAATGAGCGTTGGAATCTGAGCGTCGTTTGTGATCATGTATTGTTCATAATTTGAACCAAATGCACCCAAATAATTGCTTTTATTCTGATTCATAATTGCAATCAAGTCAGCATCTTTATTGATAGCCAGTTTTACAACTTCCTTATCAAACCCACCTGAAGGAGCTAACGTTGCTGTCATTTCAATATCACGTTCAGAGAAGAATTTTTTGGCAAACTTAACGTTAGCCTGTACCTTGTGTTTGAGAAACTCATCGGATTCATCTGGTGTAATAACGTGTACGCGCGATTTAAAATATTTCGCCATTGAAGCAACGATCGCTAATTTTTGTTTTGTTTCTTTATTGAGGTCTAGAGGAACAACAATATCATCATATCCATTTTCCCCCACTTCTTTTTGTTGCACAATAATAAAGGGCACGGAAGAATGTGTAACAACCTTTAAAGCGTGAGAACCAGCAATATGTTGCCAACCTGAAGCACCGTGTGTACCCATAAAAATAAGTTCTGCATGATGTTCAGCGGCAAAATCACCAATATCTTCGAATATGTTACCGACCCGAATTTTCGGTGTTAACTGAACTCCACCCGTTTCTTTTTCATTGATGACGTTTTTCAGCTTTTTTTCAGCATCTTTAATGGCTTTTTCGCGGGCTACGACATGCAGTACATAAATTTCTGCTCCAACGACCTTAGCAGTTGCTATGGCATGATTTAATGCACAATTCGCAACCTCAGAAAAATCGTGCGGAACAATAAAACTCTTGTCAGACATAATTAGTTTTGGTTTTTATAGTCAAGCCGCAAAAGTAAACATTTGTTTAGTTGCAGCCACATTTTTTTAGCGATTTAATATTAGTAATTATTTTTTTAAAATAAGCATAAAACGCTAACTATTCGTGAACTATACGAAATAGATTGAAAAGGAAAAGTACTTTGACGAACGTGGGTATTGAAATATTAATCTGTTTACAGGCCGAAAAATCCACTTGAATGCACGCTGTTTAATGAAGCGCTTTATTTTCTTTCATGGACGATGATTAGAAGCAAAAGAGGTAAAACACTTAAAGGATTAAAGAGAGTGTTTTAATGGTAACAAAAAAACCCCAGCTGATGTAGCTGGGGTCGCTTAGTGTAAAGTGCGCAAAAAACTAATCTTTATCGTATTTCTTCTTTAATTTTCTTACTTTCTTATTGATTTTTTCGAGATCATCATCCAGATCTTCGTGTTTATCAGTAATTTTTTCTTGTTTTTTGCGCGCTTTATCCGCATCAATTCTGCCCTTTTCAATTTTTTTGTCGAGTTTCTTTTGCTTTTTATTTAACTTCTTTCGTTTCTTTTCGACTTTTGCTTGCTTTTTGTTCCACTTCTTTAGCTTTTTCTGATACTTTTCCTCACGCTTTTTCGCTTTTTCAGCCTTTTTCTTTGCCTTTTCTGCAGCTTTTCGTTTTTTCTTTGCGGCTTTGGCAGCTTTCTTTTCAGCTTTCTTCTTTTCTTTAGCAGCTTTCTTAGCTTCTTTTTCTTTTTTCGCTTTTTCTTTAGCTGCCTTTTTCCGTGCTTTTGCTTCTTTTTTCGCTTTCTTTTCAGCTTTTTTGGCATCTTTTTCGGCTTGTTTTTCAGCTTTTTTTGCCGCTTTTTCAGCTTCTTCCTGAGCTCGCTCTTTTTCTAATTGCTGAAGCTTTTTTTCGCGTTCTTTGGCTGCTTGCTCACGTTCTTTTTTGAGTGCCTCGGGATCTTTTCTCTCTTTGTCTAGCTTTTCATTCTTTTTGGCAATTTTTTCCTTTTCTTGCTCAATCTTTTCAGCCTCAGACATTACCTGCTCAGCTTCTTTCTTTTCTTCCTTTACATCTTCGCGGTACGCTTCAGCTTTTTCTTGATTTTTTTCGGTTTTCTTAATGGCTTTTTCTTCCTGGTTTTCGAACTTTTCTACTTTCTGATCCGCTTTTTTATTAATCTTTTTGATACCAGTTTTAACATCAGTAGTTATTGTTCCTGATCCTTTTACCATAGAAAATTCATAAGAACTCCCATCCTTAACAATTAAACCAACTAATAGCTGTGTTTTGTACCCTTTGCTCATAACTCTGAGTGTAAGGGGCTTTTGATTATAGTCGTTGAGCGTTAGTTCAGCTTCTCCATTTTTGTCTGAAGTCCCTTGAGTAACCGTTTTTCCGTCTTTCATTAAAGAAACCATAACATCTGCTAAAGGCTTACCCAGATAATTAACAGTAACCTTCATCGAAACATTTTCTCCAGGTAAAAGAGTAGTGGATCCTATCTCAGGAGCACTATTTAAATGAGAAGTTGGCAGAAGTAAAAGGGAGAATATACTTATTCCCAAAAGGGAAGTAAAAAGGTGTTTCAACTGTTGCATAATATTAAGATCAATTAATTTTTGAAGCAATTTACAAAAATCTCTCCATATTAAGAGGCTATGAAAAGATAAAGTGCAATTTATCGGAAGTTTTATGATGAAAAGACATTATTAATTATCTTTATCGTATGCTTTTTCGTGACGTAATAGGACATACTGAATTAAAGAAACGGTTAGTGAATGAAGTGCGAGAAGACCGCATAGCACATGCACAATTGTTCCTGGGAAAACTTGGTTATGGGGGCCTACCATTGACACTAGCTTTTGTACAGTTTGTGATGTGTCAGGATAAAAAAGAACATGATAGTTGTGGAGCATGCGCTTCATGTAAAAAAGTATCTCAAATGCAACACCCGGATGTGCATTTTACTTTTCCCACTGTTCAAGCGTTATCAAAGACATCAGATGGACAATTTTCGGAATGGAGGAAGATGTTGCTGAACAATCCCTATGCAAACCTCCACCAATGGGTGCAAGTTTCTGATCCAAGTGGTAGAAAACCGATAATTTCAAAGTACCAAAGCGAAGCCATTGTTAAAAAACTATCACTCAAGTCTTATGAGGGTGGTTATAAAGTGAGTATTATATGGATGGCTGACGAAATGAACGTCGTTTGTGCCAATAAATTATTGAAGATCATTGAAGAACCTCCGAAAGACACACTCTTTCTATTGATTACTGATTCTCCTGAAAATGTGATGCCGACGATCTTGAGTCGAACACAACTCGTAAAGATCAAACAGGTCGAGAATAATTCAATTGTTAAAGGCCTTGAGAATAAAACAAACGTTGAAAGCGATGCTTTGAAAAGCATCGTATCGCGGGCCGAAGGAGATGTGGCAAAGGTCTATGAATTGTTGGCTCAGGAAGGAAGTAATAATCAACACCGTGAGGACTTTATTGAATTGATGCGGGCTTGTTATAAAAAACAAGTTTACGAGATGTTTTCATGGGCAGAAAAAATGGCAAAAAACGGAAGGGAAGAGCAAAAAACATTTTTACAATATGCCCTCTATATGATTCGTCAGAGTCTCATGAAAAATTATACCCAAGAGCAACTGTTGCGAACATCACCGGAAGAGAAAGCCTTTTTGCAAAAGTTTGCACGTTTTATAACAGGTAATAACGTTATGGATTTTCATCAATTATTGAACGATGCTCATTACAGTGTGGAGCGTAATGCTCACGCTAAATTACTGTTTACGAATGTAACTTTTGAGGTGATGCGCTATATCCACCGCGCTTAAATAGGGAAAAATTTGTTTCTTTCTAAAGGTTCCTCTAACTGAATTAAATAAACGACTGAAGCCATTGAATGGCTTTCCCTTTAGTGGAAAAAAAGGCCGTAGGTCGTACAGGTTTTGAAAAAAGACGGTATGCTCGAGCCGCTAAACGTTGTGGAAAACTCTCAACAATAAAAGCATCTGCGATAATTAATGTACTGCGTTCATCACTCGCGACGTATTGAGAAACTTCTTTTGAAGGCGTAAGAAAAGCATCTTCTAAGGTGTATAAAACAGGGTATTTCCTGTTACCAGCGAGTGACGTTCTTGCGGCTACAATTTCTTTTGAGTGTTCTATGGAAAAAACCCCTTTCACTTTTACGTGAATGTGCATGATACCGTTTGTGCAGATATTGATTTCTGCTGCATCCACTTCCGTTGATTCTATTGATACTAACTCACTCAAAACAAAATATTTTTTATGGAAGTAGATTGATTGATAGCTGTAAAAATGACAAAAGTCACCCACGAAGCTAGAAGAGGTCAGTTGCTATTTAAATCAACCCACCTATTTTCGTAACAAATATAAGAAACAGAACGTTATGAGCACAACAAACACAGAATCAAGTTTTTGGAACTCCTTTTTTAAGGAAGGTATGGAGCATAATCGCTATGCTATCATTAGTGCAGTACTGCTTATTGTTGGCTGCCTTGGAGGGTTGACAGTGGGTTACGGAGCCATACATAGCACTTTTCAATTAATTGCAATCGTGGTTCCTACAATGGCTACACTATCGCTTTTACTCGCTGTAGCTCCGTTGAAATACGTTATGAATCTTGCCGCGATAACAATTATTATTGATGTCATTATTTTGATAATTAACTTTTTCGGATCATAAACTTGTTAGAGTCAGTCGACCGAGGTTCGTTTTAAAAATAGGTTGATTGAACGCGTAAAACCGTTGAATTAATTGTATTTTTGGTTAAGCTTTTAGACGGATAAGATATCTGTTTTCAACCATAAAGAGCCAAAAGTTATGTACAAGGCATTAATCATTGTGATTTTAAGTGTATGTTCAATCGAGGGATTTGCACAGCGGAATAGTCGTTCCCTTAAGGATAACAAAGAAGGTTCTTTTTTTGTAAGTGGAGGTTACAACAGGTCTGTTTACTCTTCTACCAATGTCGATTTACGCGGCAGTGANCACACAATCACACTGGAAGGTGTTGCACTCGTGGATAACCCAGAAGAGGTTAAGTTTTTAAATTTTTTTGGAAGTGACGCTCCTCAGTTTTCTTTTCAAGGTGGCTATTTCGTCGCCGATAAATGGGCTGTGATTGCAGATTTTCACCGATACAACACGTTTTTTATTGATGATCAAGAAGTGGGAATTTATGGCAACGTGGCTCCAGATGCCCACCCTGACTTTTCGGGAAACATCAATAGCTCATCCATGTTGATAAATCGCGACCAAATTCACCTGTTTCAACAAAATGGGATGCACCTCATTACATTGGGTGTGCAACGAATGGATCAACTGTTTAAAACACGTGATAAGAATGTAAGTATCCATTCAGTATTGGGAGGAAAGCTGGGACCTGTGTTGACTGAAGCGGATTACTCTTTTGGGAACAGGCAATACGAAAGCATAACCTCGTTCACTGGGTGGAGCGCAACGTTTGCCGCAGGAATGCGAATTACTTTTTTTCAACGGATTTATTTACTCACTCGTTTTTCGGCGGGTCACACAGCACAGAATGAAATACGTTTGACGAACAACGGAAAATATACGGCTGCGCAAAATCCGTTTTATTTTGCAGCAGAATTGAGCGCAGGCGTCACTTTTTCACTATCGTCTGGTTCGAAGTGCAACACTTGTCCAGACTGGTAAAGGTACAGTCACTCAATGATAACTCCTGGTTTTTCGAGCAGTGGTATTTTCGTAAAATAGTCTTCCTTAATTGATTCTGATAAAAAGACGAACTTCTTATCAAACATTTTATTACCGATCCAAAAGCTCACCCAGTATTCATTATTCAACCCAAACAAATCTTCCATAATAGGTTCTATTTTTTGGACACTCTTACCGGGAATATTTCCTAGTGACTTGCGTAGCGTTGAAGTTTCCACTTTTTGTTGTGTTTTCTTCGCTGTTGCATAGCCTCTAGAAACAACTAAGACTTTTTCTAACAGCTCTGATCGTTGATTAATCAAATAAACATTATAAACAGGGGTGTTATTCTCACCCATTTCCTTGACGACTGCAACAGATACGTCATTTACCTTTGGTATTTGAATATCCTTTTTCATTGGCTTTAATTCCTCTTTTTTTAGCGATCGAAATGTATGTAAAAAGATCTAAAGGATGGTTTTCTTTGTATGCATTTTTTGATGAACCGGGTTTATTTTGAGGCAGAAAGAATTTATCTTTTCTTTCGTGCCCCGTGCGCACTACCACCATGTTAAGCTTAGGAATAGCAATAATGTATTGTCCTAGAATACCACGCGCATACATAGCAGGTGTCTCCGGATCGTCTAATCGCCAGAAATGCAAGCCATATTCTGAAGATGCCGAATGATGAGGCGCTGTCAATTCACGCAATGTAGAGGGCTGTATGATAGTATCTTTTTTCCAGATACCATCTTGAAGTATCAGCTGACCAACTTTGGCAAAGTCGCGCGAAGTAGCGTAAAAACAACAAAATGATTTTTCCATTCCATTCTTTTTGTCTAGGCTCCACATGAATCCATTTTCCGTTCCAATTTTTTTCCAGATGTTTTGAGCTATAAAATCAGTTGGGTTTTGTTGTGTTGCTGATTTTAGGATATATCCCAGTAGTTGCGTATTGCCACTTGCGTAATCAAAAGTATCGGTATCATGAGGTTGAAAAGATTGACCCTTCATAAGGGTTAGTAGATCACTGCCATAATATGCAGCGGCGTTGTCTGAAAATGGGTTACCGCTGCTTTCTGACCAGTTTAAACCGCTAGACATTCCCAGCAAATCGCGAATGGTAATATTTTTACTGTTTTCGAGTTCGAACGGTAAATAGTTATTGATTGTAGCATCGAAGCTTGAAATATAACCTTGATCAATTGCAATACCAACTCCCAACCCAATAAGGCTTTTTGCTGCTGAAAACGTATTGCTTTTTGTTTTCCGGTCATGGGTGTTAAAATATTTTTCCAGTATAATAGAATCGTTACGAACGAGAAGAAATGAAGTCGTTCTAATACTGTCTAATTGATTAACTTCACTTGTCGAAAGAGACCCTATAGGTTGCTGAATCGCCCAATTTTCGGGCGCATCAGATGGTGTGGCATTTCGAGTGGGAAATGTAAGAGAATCATAGATTGATGGCCCCGTTTTACCTACCAAATAAGTTGAAGCAACGCCTTTATAGAGGTAAGTTTTTCCTGAAAAAATGATCAGTAAATTTGCAACAACGAGCACGATCAACACCCCTAAGAGGAATCTTTTTAACCGTTTCTTGCTGTTATTCTGCGTTTTTGATTTCGACATTGAAAAGCGCTGAGATATGATTTTTTAATTTTTTCTTGACAAGACCCATAGCTACTGGGTGACCCAATTCTTTTTCAAGGGAAGTTACGCTTTTGTCTTCGATCCCACAAGGAACAATGTAATTAAAATAATTGAGATCTGTATTGATGTTGAACCCAATGCCGTGCATTGTCACCCAGCGCGATGACTTTACCCCCATCGCACATATTTTTCGAGCATTCGATGTGTCACCATCAATCCATACGCCTGTCAAGCCCTCTACACGTCCAGCTTTTACACCAAATTCATCTAAAGTTAGGATAACAGCTTCCTCCAACAACCGCATGTATTTGTGGATATCGGTAAAAAAATAAGATTCGAGGTCAAAAATGGGGTACGCGACAAGCTGACCTGGACCGTGATAGGTGATATCTCCTCCACGATTGATTTTGTAGTACGTAGCGTTAACTTCTTTCAACCGATCTTCAGTAAGTAATAAGTGCTGTTGTTTACCGCTTTTTCCGAGCGTATAAACGTGTGGATGTTCGCAAAACAATAAGTGATTCGTAGTTGGTTGATCAGTTTGATCCTTTCGTTGTAGTATTTTGAGGTCAATATTGCGTTTAAAAAGTCTTTCCTGGTAATCCCAGGCTTCTTTATAATCAATGGTTCCAAGATCTTCAAACAATGCGACGGCTGACATAAATTAAGCTTTACTTAATGAAGATTTTAAGTAATCGATTACGCGAATCTCGACGGGGTCTACGTTTTTGAGCTCTGCTAAGTAAATGGAAGCCCAATCGATGAGGTGTATGAAGAAGAATGATTCTTCAATAGGATTCTTTCCTTTACCCTTAACAACAAATAGGTGCTCGGTTTTTTCTCCAATAATTTCTTTACTTAATTTAAACCGAAGTTGATTTCTCTCCGATAAAAACTGAGATTCAAAGAATACGGGTGCCATATTCGGCAATCCTCCTCCCCAACCAACGAGTTCGTTATGATTCATTTCTGGTATGACATGGTGCCAACACAATTGTTTTGCATTTTCGTTGAACTGTTGTCGAGCACGAATGACAACTGATTCTAACGCCGTACTTCCGTATAGAATACATTGTTTTTTAAAAACGTGTTCGGCCAAATTACGCGCTTCCTTTTTGATGGTGATCAGTTCATCATTCAGTAAATGACGACAACTACTTATGGATTTTAAAGTGTTATCAGGAATAACTCCAGCTGAAGCGAGTATTTGAACAAGTTGAACAACTGAAAAAGCTAACATACTGCGCGGTGGGTTTCCCCCAGGAACACGTATAAAATCGTATTTGTGTTCTTGACAAAACTTATGGAGCATTCCTCCCGAACCAACCCCAACAACTGTAGCTCCTGAGTCATGTGCCTGGTGAATAGCATTCAATGTTTCTTCTGTATTGCCCGAATAAGAAGAACCTATGACCAGCGTATGAGTATTGACAAAGCCAGGTATTGAATAACTTTGTACCAGTGTAATGGGAATGTTTGCCGTATCTTTAAACCACTGAGAAACCATTTTTCCTCCTATTCCTGAACCCCCCATTCCGCAAATAACGACATGGTCAAAGCGGGTTCCATCGAGGGATTCTAGTAGCGCCGATTGAGCAATTTCCATGGCGTCGGCAATCTGTTTAGGAAATTGGGCTATTAATTTATCCATGTCGGAATTTTCTCAGTTCTACTCAAACGTTTGTTATTTGTTTCATAAACGATTGTAAAATAAATGAAAAATTGGGAAACAACGTCATTTGGCTATACATTTCTGAAAAAAGTATGGGGTGAGTGAGCCACTGAGTTGAGCGGTTTATGAAAGAACTCACTAAAGCATAAGTAACATGCCTCGTGATCATTTGATTTTTTCGTAATTTACCTACATGGGGTGATTCAGTGGTGTGGTATATTTTGATAAATTTGTATACTTTTCCAACGATTGGGCAACGAGAAGTGCAGTTGCTTAAGAATTTCATGTATGCAGCGATGATCAAAAGATGGGTGTAGATAAACACAAAATATTATTGATTGAGGACGAGGAGAGTCTGAGTAATGTAGTGGCTATGAACTTAGAGCTAGAAGGTTTTGTGGTGACTACAGTTACGAACGGGCGCGAGGCCATTGAGCAAAAAGAAGAGGTTAGTCAGTATGATCTGGTAATCTTGGACGTTATGTTGCCAGAAGTTAGCGGATGGGATATTTGTACAACCTATAAAAATAGCGCCAATACACCAATTTTGTTTATTTCGGCAAAAGGGTCTTCCTCCGATAGAATTAAAGGGTTAAAGCTAGGAGCGGATGATTACCTGTCTAAACCATTTGATTTAGAAGAGCTGTTGTTGCGCGTAAAAGTGCTCATCCTGCGTACGAATGAAAAGGATCACGCGAATGTCAATCAAATTTTCATTGGAGATTTAGTGGTGAATACTAAAACGTACGAAGTATTCAAAGATCAGGAAAAGGTTACAGATCTAACAAAGCGCGAGGTGGAGCTACTGAGTTTATTTGTGCAACACGAAGGGGAAGTTGTTTCACGAAATTTCATACTCGATGAGCTTTGGGGGAAAGACCATTTTCCTACAACGCGAACCATCGACAATTATATTCTTTCTTTTCGTAAGCTGTTTGAAGAAGACGCCAAGAAACCGCGATTCTTTCACAGTGTGAGAGGTGTAGGATACAAATTTATAAACAAAGGAAAAAGTTCTCAAAAGCAAATAAAATGAGTAGAGCTAAACAATTACGCTACGATAGAGCTTATTTGCGAATGGCGTCGAGCTGGGCGGAATTATCACACTGTAAACGCAAGCAGGTTGGAGCCCTAATAGTAAAAGACGATATGATTATTTCGGATGGATATAACGGGACTCCATCTGGGTTCGATAACTGCTGTGAAAATGAAGATGGTGAAACGCACTGGTATGTGTTACACGCTGAAGCAAATGCGATACTTAAAGTGGCGAAATCCACAAACAATGCGCGCGGAGCAACGTTATATTTAACGTTATCGCCGTGTAAGGACTGTAGTAAGCTCATCCTTCAGGCGGGTATAAAACGCGTCGTTTATGTATTTCAATACAAGGATAGTGCAGGCGTCGACTTTTTGAGTGCTGCGGGAGTGGAAATAGAGCAGATAAAGGAGATTAAAAATGAGAAATAAAACAATTTATCCCATCATCGGGGCGATATTGATTATTATAGGAGTAGTAATGGGAATCGGGCTTTCCCGCAATGAAGTCATATCCAATAACAACGAAGGCGGACAATTTGAACGAAAACTGGCCGATATTATTGAAACGGTTGAAAAGAAATATGTAGATTCCGTAAATACTGAAAAGCTTTTTGAAGAAACAATTGCAGATTTGCTCCACAGTCTGGATCCTCACTCTAATTATATTAGCGCAAAGGATGCTTCGCGATTTACGGAATCAATTGAAGGGAAGTTTGGTGGTGTAGGTGTTCGTTTTGCTATCATGGATGATACGTTAAATGTATCTCATGTTATCGATGGTGCCCCGGCGAGTCAAGCAGGCATTCAAAAATTTGATCAAATTATAGCTGTAAACGACTCTACAATTGCAAATATAGGATTAACGAATAAACGTGTTCAGGAACTCCTGAAAGGACCGGAAAGCACAGATGTCAATGTTTCTATTCTCCGAAAAAAAGACACCTTGCAAAAATCAATTACGCGGGGAAGCGTTCCAATCGAATCGATCTCTGCTGCTTACATGATGAATGCAAACATTGGATACATACGACTCAATCAGTTCAGCATGACATCCGTAAGTGAATTTTATCAGGCTGCGCTCGAGCTTAGAAGTAAAGGCATGAAAAAACTCATCTTTGATTTGCGTTATAATGGCGGAGGAGTAATGGGTAGTGCTATCGGAATTGCCGATGCTATGCTTACTAAGGGAAAACCAATTGTGTCCACTAAGGGACGAACGACCCCCGAAGAAACGTTTTATTCAGAAAACGAACCCTTTCTGGGAGATGTTGCATTAGCTGTGCTGATTAATGAAAGTTCTGCCTCCGCGAGTGAGATTGTAGCAGGAGCGATTCAAGATAATGATAGAGGAACAATTATAGGAAGACGATCATTTGGTAAAGGACTCGTGCAACAAGATACAGACCTCAAAGATGGTAGTAAATTAAGATTGACTGTTTCGCGTTACTATACACCGACGGGACGTTGTATTCAAAAACCTTATACAGATGATTACGAAGCCTATATGATGGATGAGGTCAACCGTTATGAACGCGGAGAAATGTACAGTGTGGACAGTGCTGCACTCAATGATTCCCTAAAATACACAACGCCTGAAGGTAAAGTCGTTTATGGAGGTGGTGGAATTATGCCCGATATTTTCGTGCCGCTCGATACAACAGGTAGTTCTCCTTATTTCAGAAGATTGCGGTATTCGGGAGCTTTTACAGATTTCAGTTACGAGTACATGCGATTTAATGACATTGGTGATTTTAACGACCTGTCGTCTTTTGATCAAACCTTTGATATCAATCAACAAATGTTAGACAGTTTTGTAGATTATGCTGATGAAGAAAAAAATATTCGCTTTATAAAAGAAGACTTCAAGCATTCTAAAAAGCGAATAAAAACACAGCTTAAAGCAGAGTTTGCTCGACAAATATGGTTGGAAGAAGGTGCGTTTTTTATATTAAACCAAAAAGACAACGAAATTCAACGCGCTAAAAAACTGCTAACGGCTAGTAAGTAAAACGGGATAGAAAACAAGTTGTTCCTCACAGCGTGAAAAGATTTTAGCGCTTCACTATTTTAAGATGATGACGTTCTCCGTTCAGTACTGCCGATACAATATAGACACCGTTATCAACTACAGCTTTCTGTTCGTTTTCCCCATTCCATTTTAAGGAAGTCGAACCAGTGAATTTCTTTCCTCGTGCTAAGTCACAGACTTTACGACCACTGAGGTCGTAAACCGCTGCTGAAACCCTATTTTCATTTACTGACCCTTTTACATCAACGGTCACTTGATTATTCATTGGGTTGGGATATACCGTCAGGTTGGGGTCTGTTGGGTTTACTAGCATTTCTTCCACTGAAAGCGAAGTCATTTCTTCAATGTTGTAGTTTTCATCACCTTGTTGATAGGGAAGGTGATGGAAATAAACGAGAAACATCTCATCGGTAGTATTTAACCCAGGATAAACAGTAATAGCCGGGTCATTGGGATTATGATCATTCGCCGCGGTGTTGTTGAAAGCACCATCGGCGTGAAGACTGCTTCCCGTTGGAACTTTTACCATGTTTTTAAACATATAAAAGTCCTGCCATTCGAAGTCCCAGTGAGGGATATCAATCATACGAATAGTATCGTTCGTAGGGGTTAATCCATAGGTTCGAATGCGATCACCAAGGAGGTGCATATGTGGAAAAATACTTAAGATAGAGGCATCATAAAGTACATCGTTAAAAGACGCAGTAACCTCTGTAACCTCTTCAGGAGGTAAAACAAAGTTCCAGTTTTGTAAAATAGGATCGGCATTGATTTCCCGAACGTCGTTTGAAGGTTCGTCATAAAAATGAAAAATAACTTTGGTGCTGTCCTTCATTCCATTACTCCCGGCTGGATAATGCATAGCAAATACAATATTAGAGTTGGCTGGAATATTCATCCCTAGTTTTAAGTCAGAGCTATTAGGAAGCACGAGTGGAGAGGCTCCCGGTGTAAACCCGCCTACCAGCTTTGCATCAGCAGGGCCGGCACAATCACCGCCCACTGTATCAGTTTGGTAAGTGGCGTTTTCATCAATATAAACCAGAGCATGGTGAACAATCGGAGCATTTCCAGGGACAACCTCCATTGCTTTAATCTTGCGATCTTGTAAAAGCCCGGTTGGAAGAGCAAAACAAACATAGTCGTCGTTAGTGGTTGCTTTGGAAGTATAGGTAGGCATCTGTAGTTCAAGGTCGCCTGAACCGAGAGCAGGACCAGCATTGAAAACGGGTGGAGCAGGTGTGTTTGCTGGATCACCTTCAGGCATTCCGTTGCTCAACCAGTTTAAGACTAACGTTTTTTCATTGCTTGGCAAAGCGCGCGAGTGTGCAAAAGATTTGTACGACTCATTTGGCGGCCAAGGAGGCATACGGTCTTGGGCAATAGCGTCGTAAATAATAGCTGCATTGGATGTGACATCTTGATAATCCATTAAATTAAAAGGGCCGATCCCGTTCGGATTATGACAGTTGGTGCAATTCTCAAAGATGATCTCAGCAACGTCATCTGAAAAAGTTTGAGCAAAAGATGTACAGATAAAAACAAGAGACGCAAATGCAGTTAAATATTTCATAATTAGTGTTTAGTAGAAGTGAAATTACGAACTAAAGTTGGTTTATCAAAATTCGGGTCCTTGATGACAAGGGAGTTATTGACAATATTCGCAATAAGGGGCTTCCACATTGTGTTCGATCGTAACGTTTTCATCTAACATTTTTGAAACAATATGAACCATGCTTTCATGAAACAACTCCATCAGTGAATCTGTATCGGCAGTGAGGTTGTTGCTAAGATAGAAAGGACCCTCTTTTAAATTGACCATAGAAATAACGCCAACTTTATCAGGGTAATACCCAAAGTGATCGTGAAACATCAGATTGTAGAGGAGTAATTGAAATACATATTTTTTCTCTTTGATGTTTTTAATTAACCTTTCGCAGTCATCCAATTCTTTTGTTCGCGGAAAAGAGTCAACGCGAACATCTTTTTCACTACAGGTTCCTGATTTGTAATCAATAATACGTTGTTCACCATTGAATTGATCGATACGGTCTATAATACCTACTAACTTTACGGCTTGAGATTTGGCGCCAATCATATATTCTAATGTTGTCGTCAGGCGAATTTCTAAACCATCAATAGTGAGGTCGTTTTTCGATGCTTTCAGTAATTCGCATTCATGTTCTAAAAAGCGCCTTACCAAATGTTCGGCAACCTCTAAGCTCAAATAGTTTTTACCGTCGAGTACGGCTTTTTTATTATATGAAAAGTGGGCCTCAAAGAAACGCTGCAAGACGGGTTTAAATTGGGAGATCATCTTTTGGACATCCGAATGAACCATGTTTTTTCCCGCACGGGTACTGACAATTTCTCCTTGTTTATTTTTTTTCATTCGTGCAAAAGGAGTATAAATACTTTCTAAAGTATCGTGAATAAAGCTACCGAAAGAACTCGCCTCTATTTCTTCTTCCACTTCGCCTTCCTCCCCAAATCCAAGCAGGTATTTATAATAAAAGTCAAGCGAACAGTTGAGGTGTGTTTTGATGGCAGATGCAGAAGTTCCTTTCTTTAAATAAGTGCGAATACGTTCGAGCAGTTCAGGACTTTTTTGAATGATAAGCGGATCACTTTGTTCTTCTTCATTTGTGAGCGTATAATCTTCGCGTGTGAGGTTTATGTTGGGGTTGATACGCGCTAGCTCCAACTCAACCTGTTGTATATAGCGCGATGGTTCATCCACCCCCATATTTCCTTCTGCCGTAGAGTAGGTAATCCAAACGCGTTCAGCAGCGTGTAACAATCGATAAAAATGGTGAGCAAATAAACCTTGTTTCTCTCGAGGAGTAGGTAGTCCACGATGTTGGCGTAGATCCATGGGAACAAAGGTTTGTATTGCATTGGTGGG